>Ga0265594_1000135_pt1 | contig 58970 bp, 42 predicted proteins | sample saktaG_11_FD_190147 | JGI IMG/M metagenome (GOLD analysis project Ga0265594, IMG submission 190147) | Saline water microbial communities from Sakinaw Lake, British Columbia, Canada - sak_2011_5_24_80m | ecosystem: Environmental > Aquatic > Non-marine Saline and Alkaline > Saline ...
TAACATTCACAATAGTATGATGGGATGAAAACATCACATATACAAAAATTAGGTAACCGATGATCAGCAGCACTCCGATTATTACATTGATCGTAGGTTTGAAAAAATTAAATATGATATTTATGATAAAAATAAGAATTAGCAGACCAAGTACAAGGTACAGATAGCTGAAGGGTTTTAGATAATTTGAGTTCAGCACCATCTCGATGAAATTCGCATGGATCTCTACACCGGGAGTTAGTCCCTGTCCTTTGCCCGGATTATAAAATGGAGTTGGAAAGAGGTCATGAAGTTCTTCTGCAGAGGCGCCCACGAGCACGATCTTATCCTTGAACGTTTCCGCTTGGAGATAGTTTTCAAAGGTATTGAAATCAATACCGAATTCCTGCTCGCTGCGAACCTGTAAAGTGCTGTCATCCAACACTGTATCTATATGATAAAAGGGAAAGGTATTTGCCGGACCATAGTAATTCAAGAGAACCGTATTCCCTGAGAACTTCGGCATTACAAAAGAGCCAAGTTCAAAATTTTCTTGTTCATTGGATATTTTTGGTTCTTCGCCGTATTTTTGGGCAAGAAACATTTGCAGCCCCTTGACACCGATCGTATAATAGGGCTGATCTGCAAAGGTAGAGAAAAGTGTGTATTTGCGAAAAAATCCATCCTGATCACCTGATATTCCTACAAGCCCCCATTGCAAATTCCTGTCAGTGATTTCCTTGATAGGCGGCACGATCCTCAGTGTGGTGGCCGCTCCGCTCTGCTTCTTACTCAATTTCCCTGCAAATATCACATTCCCGTATTCAGCAGCAGACACTGCAAGGTCGACATCCTCTTTTGCGAGTGTCGGTTCTGTGAATTCAATATCGAATATGATAACCGAAGCTCCAGCTTGGTTGAGGTTTTCTATTAGATGAGCAAAATAACTCCGGGGAAAAGGATACCTGCCGAGTTCTTTGAACGCATGATCGGAAATATCGACGATAACGATTTCTTTCGAAACTTCGAGCGGTCCACGAAGATTGAAATTCGTATCTATCCAGATGAGTTCGAGATTCTTATAAATCCGGGTCATCGACAAAAGAATAACTGCAATAAATACAAAAATTGAGAAGATCAAAACGAATCTAAACTTAATTTTTTTCATTGTTTCCCCTTGGGGATGAGATCATTTAAAATCTCTTTCTATTAATTTTCTTATTAATTCTTCAAATGAAATGCCGACAACTTTTGCAGCCATGGGCACTAAACTCAAGGAGGTCATGCCGGGAAGTGTGTTCAATTCGAGGAAATAGAATTTCTTCCCATCGAATCTAAAATCGACACGGGCATAGTCCGAGCATTTGAATTCCTTATAAATTCTCTCGCCAAAATCCAAAATGATTTCAGCTTCCTTTTGAGTTAATTTTGCAGGAGTTTCATACACGGTGTAGCCGTCAGTATATTTATGAGCATAATCATAAAATTCACCACTCGGTTTGATCTCCACTACAGGAAGCGCCCTGTTTCCGAGCATTGCTACAGTTATCTCTCTGCCTGGTATGTATTCCTCAATAAGAATGTCATCATTTACGGAAAATGCTAATTCGAGGGCAGCATCAAATCCATCTGCATAATCCAATATTGTCACACCAACCGACGAGCCGGATGCATTGGGTTTGATGACAAGTTCCTGTCCGAGCTGTGCGCTTACTTCATTATAGGATGGCTTTACTCCATTTTTGCGAAAATAAAGAGCTTTTGGAACAGGCACCCCAAGATTCTGAGCCAGCAGTTTAGAAATCTTTTTATTCATCGAGATGTAACTTGCTTCGGAGGATGAGCCCACAAAAGGAATGCCGGCAAGCTCGAATAATTTTTGGAATGTTCCGTCCTCTCCATCACCGCCGTGCAAACCGATAAAGACAATATCAGCTCCGGACTTCTTAATATAATCCACAAATTTCAGATAGTTGAAAACACTCTCTTCCACAAAATCTGCCGGATCGACAACCAATACCTCTTTGTGCAGCGACTTCAAAGCTTTTTCAACTGCATCGCATGTATGGATGGAGACCTCCCGTTCTTCGGAAGTGCCGCCTTTGAGCAATGCTACTTTATTAACCTTCTTGGACAATTTCATGACTCGAAGATCACTCCTTGTTCATATTCGAAACTTTCAGGGCTATCCGATCCGTGCACTGCATTTTCCTGGTTATCAGTACCATACAGATGACGAATAGTACCTTTTGCAGCTTTCCGGGAATCCGTACTGCCTGCCAATTCTCTGAAACCTAGGATCGCATTCTCGCGCTCGAGCACTATCGCAACGATTGGACCGCTTGTCATAAATTCAACGAGATTGTCATAAAAATGCTTCCCTTTATGTACAGAATAAAATTTCTCTGCAATTTCACGACTCATTGCAAGCATTTTTAATTTCCGAATTGTGAAATCATTGTTTTCGATCGATGTAATGATATGTCCGATATTTCCTGCTATTACTGCATCGGGCTTGATGAGACAGAGAGTTTGTTCAGATGCCACGAGTACCTGCCTTTCATTTACAGTTGTTACCTATTTGAATTTTCATGTGCTATGAACTGTCAAGAAAATTGGTTTCCGAGATTTCGGATAGAAGATTTCTGATTTCCAATGCAAATCTTTATAATCACAAATGAAATACTAAATTTTTAGAAATAACTTGTTATTCAGAATTTATTAAAAAAAGAGAGACGCCTTTTGTTACGTCTCTCTATAAGTAAATTGAATAAGGTAATTATCTTATAATCACCATCTTCTTGATAGTTTCTTTTTTATCGGCAGTGAGTTTATAGAAATAAATACCTGAACCGACTTTCTTTCCATAGCTATCGAGACCGTCCCAAGAAATACTTCCAATTACTGTTTTGGTATTTATATCAAGCTCTCTTACCAATTGCCCTTTAATGTTGTATATTTTCAGTTCTGCTTTTTGTGTGTACAGTGGAAGTGTGAAAGAAATTGTTGTTGAACTTGATAAAGGGTTTGGGTAATTATGGCCAAGATAAAAAATGTTTTCTATTATTGTTTCATCTTCATCTGTATCCGGGAGACCAAGTAATTTTGCCAGTAAACTATCTCTGGTAGCTTCAAACTCTTCCAAAGATTTTGGTTTCAATTCCGACATTCTACCAACATAAGTTGACTTTACACCACCATCTTCCATTAGCAGATATGTATATCCAGCATCTATTACTGCATAAATAGAATCTAATTCGGTATCAGGATCTTCAATTATATCTTCAAAGAAATTGATAACAGAGGGATAATTCTCCAGCTTGATGCTACAATAATTTGCTAAATATGCACTTAATTTAATTCTTTCATCATTGTAGTTACAATTCGGATTGGTTATATAATATTCCTGAAGAGAGGCAAAATCTTGACCTGATACGGTTTCTAATGGCAATAGATTTCTCATACTGAATATTGAATATTTGCTCTCTGGATATTGGTTTATTATATTTTTGTAAACTTGTTTTGCTGTTTCATATTCTTCAATCTGAATCAAGGAGTCTGCATCTGCATATAACTGTTCTGGCAATGAACTATTAGGAAATTTGGGGTTACCTGGAATCCATACTGGGAGATAATCAAAACTATCCCCTGGGTAGAAGCGATAATCTCCATCCCCTTCTTCCCAAGTCTCGCTTTCTGCTCCCCAGTAATTATTTTCTGCTTTCAACTCAAACGGAGGAACTGGGACAAACTCAAGAAACATCATTAAATATTGATCTGGGGTGCCCTCATCAAACACATCGTCTATTATTTTATTATAGGAGATTTCTTCTGGATAACTATCTCCATCAAATGTGATTTCTACATAATCATTATCTTGTATTAGAGAATAAGGGGGTTCCTCATCACCGACAATTCTCATTGAACTTGAACGAACAGCAAAAATTCCTCTTAAATTCTCCGTAATACTGTTATGATGCAAAATTTTAGCATAGGAATGATAAAGCATAATACCGGATCCATTATTATGTCCTATAGTATTATTGGAGATCATGTCATTTTTTGGAATACCACTTTCATAAATATAAAATCCACCACCACATTCTGTAATATCATTATCACATAATCTATAGCGGTCGTATCCTGTTATTGAAACTGCGTAATCATCAGAATTTATAAATGTGCAGTTAGAAATATTAATCCCCGGGCACATAGGGACATTAGACTTTCTTCCTTGCCAATTACAAGTTACACAACTATTATTGAAATCAACATGCGAAATAATTAATACCTCACCACCATGTTGGTTAATATTAGAATTTATAAATTCGCTGTTATTTATATTTAGATAATAAGATTCATTATAAATAAAGCAATTTTCAATTGTCATATTATTTATAGTAACTGCTTCATTGTTATTGTAAAGATAAACACCCTCAGCATTTTCTATTGTGCAATTTGCAAATGAAGCATTTCCAGAAGATGTAATTTCTATCCCCTGCCAGTAGTTACAAGACGCACCTTGGATGTTTGGAGTAAATTTAATAGGCTGATTTTCTGCTCCTTTTGCAGTTAAAATGCCTAATATTGAAAGATTGCTCCTATTTTGTGCTTTGATAACTGAACCTGGCATAATGTATAAGATACTATTTTCAGGCAAAATAACATCATTATGCAAAGTAAATGATCCATTCCAATGATAAGTGGTTTCTTCTGAAAGAGAACCAGTAACTGGCTGACAATATAAATTATTGTTATACTTGTTCATCTTTGGATAAATATTTCCATGATTGCTTGTATTTATAGTAAGGTCTGAAACTATTAGTTTTCTTTTATTATCATAATTAGATACATTTTGCTCAAAGATTAATTCTACATCAGAATCATTATCAATATCACAAATTACTGGTGCACCAATACATTTAGAAATCTGAAATAGTTTATCACCTGAATTAGTATATCCAGATATTGTATCATAACGATAAAGAAGTAAATCTAATTGGTTATTTGAGTTTAAGTCATAAGGAATTATTCCGTCAAAAGAATCCTCAATTCTAAACAATAATTCACGAGAAAATTCATTGTCATTTATGCTTATTAAATATATTTCTAATGGTTCATCATGCATCTTTTCTATTTCAACAATTTTAGTAATGCCATCATTATATATATCTCCAGCACTAACAGCACGCAACTCCCTATTAGGTTGTTGCATCTCACATATAATATCAAAACCCCAGGTAGAACAATCTAATAGATACAGTCTAAACCCATAAGTTACTATAAAACAATCTAAATCTCCATCCATATTGAAATCTTCTAAAACAATCTTGCTTGGAGTGCAATCAAATTGCTTATAGTCAGTCAAGGTTATTTCATTGTTATTAAATTCATATCTTTTTAATTGATCATTAGTTGCATCTAAAACATAAATCTCATTTTTCCCGTCATTATTGCCATCACCAATAGCTATATCATTAACTAAATCACAATCATCTATACCTACATAAAATAAATTATTATTATTACTTAAATCAATAATAATTAACCTTTGGTCAGTTATAGGACTATCATCGTATTGTGCATTACAAATCAGTTCTAATTCACCATCATTATTTACATCTCCTAAACAATAATTATAAATATTACCTGGATCTGAATATATCTCAACATAATTTCCAATAGTCCCATTAACCTTAAAGAATTGATTTCTATCGCTGTTAAGAAAAATATAGTCAGTTTCATCGGTATCATTATCATATAACGGTAGTGGAAGACCATATGTTTCCAAATCATTTTCCCATATTTGGTTTCCATTAGAAGAAAGTTTTTTGTTTCCAATAATTACACATCCATTATCAACTAAAGGCACATTTGGTATATAATCTTGACTATGCGAATAAAGAACAGGGAACCCATCCTGTGGTCTTTCAAATTCATGAGTGATAGTAGTAGTATTGTTTTCGTCATTTCTTTCATCAATATCATCAAATACATCAACTATAATCTTGACTTCGTAATCACCGGGCACATAGTTGCTCACATCAAAATTGAAGATCGCAGATATTTCTCCCATCGGTGCGATACCATTTAAAGTAACACTCTCCGTTTCTGACATATTCAAAAATACATTCGTTAGTGTACAATCAACGGTAAAATCATCGTTCACTTCTACCTGGCTAAGATTATTTATACCAGCAGTAATATTCAGATTTTGATTTTGGGTATTGTCAAAATCAATCTCTTGAGCATTACAAATCAAATCACACTCATTAATATTATCTGAATCTAAAAGAATATTTAAAGCGGGATCACCAAATAAATTATAGTCATTTCTTAACTTATTATTTGTGGCATTTAGTTTAAATTCCAACAATAATTCCCCACATGAGCCTAAACCTTTTTCATATGAAGCAGTAAAGAAATTGACAGAAGACATAACACTACCTAATCCCAAAGTTTCTACTGAAGCTCCTATAAATCCAATCGAGCCCTTAATGCTATTTAAACATAAAAATCTTTCTGCCATACAGTTATCGTTAGAATGAAATGCACCCGTTAGACAAGCCATACTGTATATAAAAGGAAGTTTGTGTTCAAAAATATCTTCATTGAGATCTCCGAATGAGAAACCGGTAGTGAGCCAATAAGTCGTACCTCCATGTCCATAATATGTAATGATCTGGTTGCCTGCTGCATATCTATTTAAAAGATTATCATAAAAGTTCTCTTCTACATTATCATAACCAAGGTTTTGAGCCATAGGAATGTCGTTTGGATTAACTAATAAATTTGTTTCGCTGGCGCTTATCATAGATGAAATATCTTGTAGTGACGAATATATGTCATATAAGGGAGTCCCTAGCAAAAACGTCATCCTATCCTTCCAGCCATTATATTCGGGATCGTTGACGTCTATCGGTTCATAATCTACTATCTTCTGGCATACATTCGCTACCTGCTCCTCACTGTCTACACTGCACCTGCCAAGCAGAATATCCGGATATACATCTGGCTCACCATCAAGACCAATTGTTAACTGGCTGAAATAGACATCGTAACCAGAACTATAGGTAGGCACACAAATAGAATCAGGAACACTACCAAAGTACGCATCTCCAAATAAATTTACATATCCTATTTTGTTATCATATGTATGTTCTGCGTATCCGTTTTCATAGGTATTCTTAATAAGATTTCTTATTCTTTCATAATTATAGATACCTCCAATTTCTTCATTAATATCTACCATTTTTACCATAACAACATCAAATCCATTATATTCAGCTCTTTTTCGTGATAAACTATCAATATAAGCTCTTGCAACTGGGTTATCATAGAAATTCTCATGAGTAATGATTAAGTAATCACAATTTTCGTTTATATATTCTCCAGGAAAATCTTCAACCCATTGCCAGGTCCCAGGATTATCCTTTCCAACTCCACAACTTACTGATGCGTTTAAGCCGTTTGAGTTATAGTTTATCATTGAATGACCGCATACTTCATTAAAGATACCGACATTTTCATTTATCGAACCCGATACTCCATCAAAGGTCATCTCAATATTAACTCTGGAATATGCAATAACTTTTTGATTAACAGGGTTAAATTGCACAGGATAGATTAGAATCCTGATACAATGCTGGGCTCTTACAGCTCCCTTTTCAACTAACTTCCCTGTATAACCAGGAAAATATTCATCAGTATTATAAGCGGCATCATTAATGGAGAATTGTTCTTCTAGGTATGTAATATCTCCATTTTGTACTTCTACCAGCTCAGGTGAGGGGTAGATATTCATATTATCAATTACAATCGAATCTAATAGTGTAACATTCAAATTAACATTGTCACATTCTGGAATTGCAACTAAAAAGGAAACTACCGGAATTTCGGGGAAACCGACCGAATCCATTGTAGTATGTTCGGGGACGTAAACTCGGTTGAAATTATCTATATCTTTACTATTCATGCCCGGTATTTCCAATTCAAATTCTACAAGCGAACTTGTAGAATTCGTTACTTCATAAATTGGTGCCGTTACACCACGATCGTTAAAGTTTACCCATTCATCTGCCAAAACAGCAGATGTAAAACCTACTAACATAATTAAAACCAAACTAATCTTTTTCATCTTTCTTTTCTCCTTTTATTTTATTAAGATTTATCCTGTGAAATCTTTATTTCAACAGGATCATTTTTCTTATTGGTGAATTATTGACATCGAGTTTATAAAGATAAATTCCGTTTGACAAGTAATTATCTTTATCATCAGTACCATTCCATTCAATTTTACCTTTTGCATTTTGCATTTTGATTTTTTTTACTAGTTCTCCTTTTATATTATAAATCGCAAGTTCTGTATTTCTTATATTATTATGTAATTTATACAATATTGTGGTTTCTTGGTTAAAAGGGTTAGGATAGTTAGTTAATTTTATCTCTATCGGTTTAATAATTTCTTCGTCACAATCACTACCATTAGTAACATGAATATAGTTAAGTCTCGTGGAGGTATCCAATTGTAATTGGTGGATTGTTAAACTTACTGAGTAGTAACCAGTGTCCTGATAAGTATATTCAGGATTCTGTTCGTAAGAATCTACGGTCCCATCGTTATCAAAATCCCATTCCCAATACTGAAGGTTTTCTCCTGTGGAAAGATCTATAAACTGAACAGTTAGTGGTGCAGTTCCAATGGTTGGGTTCCCTTCAAAGTTGGCTACATAAGGTTCAGGTCCATGGGAAAATGGATGATAAACAGTAAATGTTTCTCCATAATCTACACTGTGGTAAATATAAATATGAGCAATTTCATACATTAATTGAACATACTCAACTACCATATACAATTCACCGGGTTGTCTTCCGCCGACTATACCTTTAATAGGTAAGTTAGGACAATTAAATGTATCTTTTTGTTCCCATGTTTCACCATAATCGTTACTATACCATAATTCTTTACCTTGCAAAAGATGTGACCTGTAAAGATATATTTCTCCATTGTCATTACCTCGACTTAAATTAACAAATGAAGACCTTCCGAAATTAAATACTTGTTGAATCAAAAGACTATCAAAACTATCATAGCTTATTAATAGGTATAAAGAATCCAATACATAATTTTGATTAACAATTGCATAGCCGACATCATTTTCATTATCAATTTCGGCAGTTGAAAGATTACCAAAGAATCCTTGATAGGAATTTGGAATAAAGTTGATTCCATAATCTTGACTGTGGGAGGCAATAGAATTATATATATGTCCTTCTGTTACTCCACTTATGATATCAATATAAATTCCACTATTTCTAAATTGCCAGCTTCCTTGATTACCGTAATTATCTGAGTAATATAAGTTCTCAGGCATTGCAAAATAATAAAGGACTCCCTCCGTTTTATCGGCACAAATACTCATTGCATCTACTGTACTGTCCATACAAACAGCGGATTCTCCAAAATCTGTGGAGTAATATATCCCTTCTCCAGTTGCTGTTGGTCCTACAAAGTATATTTCACCAATATCTGGTCCTCTGGTAATGCGGTAGTCGGCAAAGGCAAGGGTGCTTATAAATAATACAACTAATAAAAGTAAAATAATCTTTCTATGCAACAGATCGGGATTTCCACTTCTTTTCAACATCTTATTATCCTTTTTTGTTTACTATTTAAAATTAACCTTCATATTAATGTCAAATAAAATTTTATTCATCACAATTATCAAACACTTTAATGTTCCGGAATAGCGATCAAATATGACACAAAAGGCACTTCGGGAAAACCGACAGAATCCATTTTTGCATGTTCAGGGATGTAAACTCGATTGTAACTTTCCACATCTTTACTCTTCATCCCCGGTATCTCCAATTCGAACTCAACATACGAATCATTTGATTGTATGATATCATACTCGGGCGATGCCTCTCCTTTTCCTTCGAAACTGATCCATTCGTCGGCAAAAGCAAGGGTGCTTGCCAAGAGCACTATTAATATGGTTAAGGTCATTCTTTTCATTTTTTTATCCTCCAATTTTTTCTTTTTTTTCATGTTTACATACCAAGTTTTACTATTTTTTTGATGTTAACGTTCTTCCCTGTTTTCATGTATAAGAAATACATGCCGGCACCTACCTGTTTACCTCTGTCATCTTTGCCGTCCCACACTACCTCGCTCGTTCCCAAACCCCTGTTTGGGAACGGAATCAGTGTTTTAACGAGCTGCCCCTTGATGTTGTAAATCTCAATCTCAGCTTCTCGAATATTAGATGGTAACGTATAACTAATAATTGTAGATGAACGGAAGGGATTAGGGGTATTGTTCAATATCATTGCGAAGTGAGCTTCTTCATCTACCGCATTGGGATCTTTCACATGAATATAATTTTCTCTCAAAAATTCATCTGATCCATCCGTGTCATAAACAGTAAGTTTTACTGAATAATATCCCGTATCCTGATAGGTATATTCCGGTTCTTGATCGTAGGAATCTATAACACCATCATTATTAAAGTCCCATTCGTAGCTTTGAATATCTCCTACCGAATAATTACAAAATGATATAGTCAAAGGAGCATTGCCTTCCGTCGTAGCAGAGGAGAAATTTGCAACCAACGGTTCCTCACCTTTGGAAAAGGGATGATAAACTTCAAAGTTTTTACCGTAATCGGTTGAATGAAATATATAACTATGTTCTATCGTAAGCATATTTGCACCATAGTAACCATAGACATATACTCCCCCCTCCTGTCTTCCTCCCACCATATCTTTGTAGTCTAATCCGTAATTTAAAACATTATGTAATTCCCAGGTTTCTCCATAATCATAACTATACTTAAGTTTTTTTGGGGCATCAGCAAAGTTATATAATTCACCGTTTTCTGTTCCTCTGCTTAAATCACGTATAGGATTTTCATTTACATTATAAACATTCTGTATTTCTAAACTATCAAAATTATCATAAGATATCAATAGCCATAATGTGTCATTAATGCCCCATATTCCACCGACATAATATCCTATGGAATCTTGACTCCCTATTTCAAATGTATGTGCAACATTACAAAAGCAACCATTTAAAGCATGCTGCGTAAAATTGATTCCATAATCATTACTACTGATCCATGGCCCTGGAAAGATTTCACCTTCATTTCTTCCGCTATTTATGACATAAGATCCTTCTGAAGTTCTAAAAATCCAGCTTCCATATTGTCCGTAATTATATGAGATGAATAGATTATCAAAATAATCATAGTATAAGACTCCAGGTGTTTTATCTGCACAAATGCTTATAACCGGCGTTATACTATCCATACATACGGCAGTTTTTCCAAAATCTGTAGAATGGTAAATACCTTCGCCGGTAATGGTTGGCCCTACGAAATATATCTCGCCTATGTCGGGTCCTCTGGTAATGTGGTAATCTGCAAAGGCAAGGGAAGTAGTAATACATAAACAAACCAATAGGAGCAGAAGAGTCTTTTCCCATGCGAGCTCGGGATTTACACTTTGTTTCAACATATTATGCTCCTCTTTTTCATCTGAACTACTAATCCCTTTTTGAGGTTAAAAATATTTTTTTGTCAAATTTATTTCATACTTTACACGCATTACAAAAATTAAAAATGGTAATGTTTTTGAAATGATTTAAATTTTTTACTGTTTTATAAGCTCAGAAAGACAATCTTTCAGAAGGTTTTTTGTTATCAGCACCCGAAATGCTTTTGTGGAACGAATATCGGTAATAGGAGAAATCTCTTTCGCAATCATCTCTTTTGCATCATCTATTGCAGCAGGAATGAGTTCTTTCCCTTTGAGAAATTTTTCGGTTTTACTCATCCTTTTTACTACAGGAGACACACTGCCCGAAGCGAGCTTTATCCATTCAATTTTACTGTCAGAATATTTCGCAATCGCCGACAGAGACGCCTTTGTGATGGTCATCGCATTTCGCTGTCCGATCTTCCTGAAATAATAAAATACATCCTTATCTTTAGAAAGTGGAATAATAATTTTTGTGATGATCTCGCCTTTTTTCAAGGTTGTAGCGCAAGGACCGCAGAAAAGCGCTTCTATTGGTATAGTTCTAACTACACGGGATTCAGGCGAAAAAATTTCAACCCTCACTTCCAATACTACAAGCGGAGTAATCGTATCACCGGCAGGCGACGCATTTCCAATGTTACCGCCAATAGTTGCTCTGTTGCGCACCTGTTCAGAAGCCATTGTTTTGATAGCTTTGATCAAAATCGGAATGTCATTCTGTATCTTATGAGAATATAAAATTTCATTTAATGTTGTGCAAGAGCCAATAAATATCTTATCCTCTTTTTTTTCTATTCCTTTAAGTTCGGTTATTCCCGAAATATCAATGATGACTGCATCCTGCGGCAGATCATATCTTCCTATCATCAAGTCGGTTCCACCCGAAAAAATGAGGATTTTTTTGTCAGCAATTTGAGAGAATATTTTATAATATTCCTTCAAAGTATTTGGAGAGTAATATTGCATGCTATTCATAAAATCTCTCCGGTACTTTAATCTTCATTGAGAGCAAATGCCGCACGGCTTTGATTATTTTATCATATCCCGTACAGCGACAAATATTACCTGCAAAAGCTTCTTTGATCTCGTTGTCGCTCACGTTTTTTTCAGACGAATTTCGCAAAAGATTTATCGTTGACATGACAAATCCGGGAGTGCAAAAACCACACTGAACTGCACCATTCTCTTCATAAGCTTTTGTGATAAATCTAAAAAAATCAAAATCCCGCAAGCCATCTATAGTGACAACATTGGCATTATGCAGGTGCATCGCAGGAACAAGGCATGAATTAACAAGCTTATTATTCACGAACACAGTACATGCACCACATTCACCTTCGCCACATCCTTCTTTTGTGCCGGTTAATTCAAGCTTGTATCTCAATATATCCAAAAGCCGATCAAGCGGCTCAGCTTCGACCGAAACAGGTTTTCCGTTTACTATCATATCAATATCCATAATTGCTGTTCTCTATTAGTGTTGCTATTACTTCCGGAGTTAGCGGGATCTTTCTTGCAATTTTTCCGATTGCAAAACTCACCGCAGAAGCAACTGCAGGCGCAGCTCCAACAAAGGGAAGTTCGCCGAGCGCCTTTGCCCCGTAAGGTCCGTTAAAATAAGCATCTTCAACAATGTCCACATACATTTCCGGAATATCCTGAATTGTAGGAATAATATAATCGCGGAATCCCCTATTCTGAACTTCTCCACCTTGTATACATAATGCTTCATACACTGCATAACCAATACCCTGAATGATACCGCCCTGAATCTGTCCTTCACTTTGTTGATGGTTAATTGCTTTTCCAACATCGTGTGCGGAGTAAAACTTTTTAACTTCGACCTGATATGAAGTAAGATTAATCTCCACTTCGGCGACATTTGCTGACCATGAATAGACCGGGTATCCGTATCCCTTATATGTATCTTCATTAAACTTTATAAAATTTGGATGTTTATATTCTTTTTGTACAACGAGCGAATCATGTTTTCCGAAATATTCTATTGCTGCTTCTTTGAAATTTTGAGACGAGAACTCAACATCATTTAATGACAATGCGTCGAGAATTTGTTCACAGTTATCAAGTAGTAGCTTGCCAACGATCATCGTACTGCGTGAAGCAACAGTTGGACCGCTGTTCGGTACTTTGCTAGTATTTTTTTCCTCAATAATAATATCACTAAATGGCAAGTGCAATTTCTCTGACACTATTATTTTATACGCTGTATCAACTCCCTGCCCCATTTCTGTATTTGCAGTTTTGACGAGTACCTTTCCATCATTAAGAAGCTCCATCTCTGCGATCGCCTTGATACGATTTTCGCCAACTCCTGTAAAACCGCAGCCATGAACAGCAAGAGAAATACCTATGCCTTTAAGAATACCTGCCTTAGCAGATTCATTTTCATTATATTTTTTGAATTCATCATATTTCTTTTCGTATTCTGAGCTTTTCAGAACCTTCTCAACACATTGAGGCAGACCATAGCTATAATCTATTGGCTGACCTGTCGGCAAAATGTCGCCGAGAGAAAGCATATTTGATTTTTTAATTTCCCAAACTGGGATTTTTAATGTCTTTGCAACTTTTTCCATGAGCATCTCTATAGCGAACAATGATTGGGGACCACCAAATCCCCGGAATGCACCGCAGGGAGATATATTAGTTTTTATTGCCCTGCCATGGATACGTACATTTGGAATTCTATAGCAGCCAAAAGACGTGAGCACAGCTCGTGCAAGCACAACTGGACTCAGTGTAGTATAGGCGCCACTATCGAGTAGAATATCCATATCCAGCCCGAGAATTTTTCCATCAGAACTCACCGCTGCTTTAGCATGAATTCTCGAAGGATGCCGTTTTGTGGTGAACCGAATATCTTCTTCTCTATTATAACTCAGGATGATCGATCTTCCAGTTTTTCGTGCAAGCAAGGCGACATGTCCGCAAATCAAAGATGGAAAATCCTCCTTACCACCAAAAGCGCCGCCTGTCATGATCTGGGTAACATCCACCTTTATTTCTGATCCCTTGAAAAGCTCATTCATAGCATTTTGCACATAATACGGACATTGCATCGAACCCTTGATATGAATTGTGTTTCCATCCGGTATGGCGACAACGACCTGTGGTTCGAGATACACATGTTCCTGAAATCCTGTCTCAAATATACCCTCAACAATCGAATCTGCATTTTCAAATGCTTTTTCCGGCTCACCATTTTCAAGAAGAATTTCTTCGAACAAATCTTCGGTTCGATTCCGATCAATAGCTGCTTTCAACGTTGTAGCTGCTACCAACTCTTCATATTTGATCTTAATATGCTTTTTCGCTTCTATGAGTATCGTTTCATTTTCAGCAGCTATAAGTAAGATCGGTTCACCAATATAATTTACTTCATTTTCTGCAAGATAGGGCATATCATTTTTGATAATGGCGACATAATTGTTTTTCACTTCTTTTGCCGAGAGAATTGTCACCTTTGACCAATCAAACTTTTCATCAAAGGAGATCGAGCTGATCCGCGCATGTGCCTTTGAAGAACGAACTGTACCTGCGAGCAGAGCATTCTTAATACGTAAATCTCGTGTGTACTTTTCTATTCCTGCAATTTTTGAAGCAGCATCTACGCGCACTTCACTATGTTCTTTCATTGTCTCAAACTATCCTCATGTGAGGTACTTTCCTGTTATATTCAACCGCCTGCATTTCCGCAGCAATACTGAGCGCAATCTCGGAAGCTGATGAACCCCCAAGATCAATTCCGATGGGTGAATATAGATTTTCCAAACTCACTTCACCAAGTTCATTTCTTATTTTGTCCAGTGTTGCCTTCACTTTAATCTTCGATCCTATCATACCAATATATTCAAAAGCAGTATCTCGCTTTATGATCATTCTTAAGACATCATAATCAAACCTGTGCCCGTGTGTTACGATGACTGCATAGGAACCGGCTTCCGGCTCGAAATCCTTTAAATAATTCTCATATTCTTCACAAACCAGCTCATCAGCTAATGGGTGCAATGATTTTGCTGAAAATTCCTTACGATTATCAATAATTACGATTGAATATTTTTCTGTAGAGAGTATTCTCTCCAGTGCTTGTGAGACATGCCCTCCGCCGAAAATATAGACTCTCCGCTTAGGTATATGTATTTCAAAATATACCTTTACATTACCCCCGCAGATCATTCCTGTCGCCTTGTCGGATGTAAGCTTATCAGCATTAAAATCATATTGTTTGGTTTTATTCATTCTTTTCTTCAGGAAGAGCAGTGCATCACGTTCAACCAGTTTTTCGACTGTGCCGCCACCAACAGTTCCGTAGGTTTCTCCACTCGCTGTGATAATCATCTTAAATCCGGCTTTTCCCGGAGTGGAACCTTCTGCTTCAATCACAGTTGCGATCACAAAGGGAATATTGTTATTTTTGAGCCGATAAATTTTTTCTATGATATCCATATTATTTACCTAAAGTTTCGCAGGAGTCCAAATTACTTAAATAAGCCATATTTAACCTTTATATATATTCTTCGAAAGATGAGTTATAATTAATTTAATTTCTAACCCCTAATTTCTAATTACAAATAAAATGTCAAAACTTAAATGTCAAAGCAATTCTTACTTCTTTGATTTAATTACAATTGATGAGAAAATTAAATTTACCCCGTTAGATAATTTCATATATATCAGAAAGAATATCTAATAGCATAAATATCTAACAGGGTTAAGTTCATTAGCTTCTTTCCAATAAATTTTTGCTTCATCTATTAATCGTGGAACTGCTTTTGAAATCATTCTCAACCAATGTTTTGACTCTTTTATGCAAATACATATTTTATGTTCGAAATCATTTTTTATTTGCCTTCAGCCAGTGTGCAGACAAGTATTATCATTTGAAATTTCATTAGAAATTAGATATTTGTAATTATTTATTCAAGTTTTACAGGAATTGAAATTACTTAAAAAAATCATATTTAACCTTTTAAAATATCTACTGCAAAACTTGAGTTATTTAAGATACCTTTCTCTTTCTTCTTGTGTATTTACATCTTGAACAATTGATTCATCTGAAATTTCTATATAACTAATTTCATCATGAAAATTTCTTAGAACATTGCGCAGATTGTCTGATACAGGAGTGTCAATAATTTTTTCTACCACAGATTTTGATAACATAATGGGATGACCGGCTTTCTTCTCATAAGAGGGCAATATAATCTTCCAGGCGAAACTTCGTGCTTCAAGAGCCAATTTTTCATACACAGCTTCTGGGATATGCGGCTGGTCAATAAGATGAAGCATTACATAATCGTCTTTTTGCATTTCAGGAAACAGTTCTTTTAAACCGACCTGAACACTGCTGAACATTCCTTTTGCAAAATCCTTATTCTGAATAAAATCAATTTTTTTGAGGGTCGGTTTTTCAAGATAGATCACTTTTACGCTATCCTCGAGTGTATATGCGTTAAAACCAGTCACGATAAGCATTTCATCACATACTGAAGCAAGTTTATTTATGATGTGTTCTATGAAAGATTTTTGATTATAATGCACAAGGGGTTTGAAATCCCCCATTCTGCTGGAATAACCCGCAGCGAGAATCAATCCAAAAATCTTGGGCATCATATTTCTTTCATCATCAAAGCACGCTCAGCATTCTTAATGTCCTTCAAACCGCTTCCTGTCAATAAAACGACGATTTTTCCATTTTTCTCTTTACTCTTCTTAATATATTTTATGAAACCAGCCCACGCTGCTGCAGCCGATGGTTCGACGAAATAACCATGTTGCTGACTCAAATATTTCTCAGCATTCAATATTTCATCATCGCTTACCTTTGTGCCGAATCCATCGGTTCTTCTTATCGCATCAACAGCCATATACAAATTCCGCGGCGCATTCACAGAAATACTGTCTGCAATCGTGCTTGATTCTTTGTATAGAAATTCATTGCTTTCAAAATAATCAATAATGCCCGAGCTTCCTTCTGCCTGCACTGCAATGAGCGCGGGAATTTTATCGATAAGATCGAGCTGCTTCAAATCATAGAATCCTTTGTATATTCCTGATATAATACTTCCGTCACCCGTCGGCACGAATACCTTGTCAGGAGCTTTGCAGTTCAGTTGAAGAAAGATATCAAAAGCACCCGACTTCTTCCCTTCTGTTGTGAGTGGATTGTATGCTGTGTTGCGATTATACCAGCCATGCTTTTGTGATTCATTTATAGAGATATCATAGGCATCATCATAGGAGCCATTAACCTTTTCAACCTCTGCTCCATACATTTGGATCTGTACTAATTTTTCCTGCGGGATACTTTTGGGAACGAATATTTTTGATCTCATTCCAACCATTGCACATAATCCGGACATCGAAGATGCTGCATTTCCAGTCGATGCAGTGCAGATAGTTTCTTTGCCAAGCTCCAGAGCTTTTGCCAGGACCAACAAGGATGCCCTGTCCTTATAAGAAAAGGTTGGATTGTGCGTGTCATCCAGGACAAAAACAGCATTATCTGAATTATAAGGAATATGATTGAGAGAGTTAACTGGCAATGCCATGCGAGTTTTCATCAATTCTTGCACTTCACTTTTCAAAGGCAAAAGCAGAGGAAATTGAAAAATGTTACCCGATTTTGACTTTTGAAAGAAATCGTGATTATATTGAGTTTTTAGTGCTTCGTAATCATAAAGAACTCGCAAACATCCAACGAGTGGCGATTGAGGTTGATTTTTTTCTATACAAGTGGGGCACAAGTAATGGTCGTGTTCCTCTATATCATCCGATGACCACCTGGCACCGCATGAAAAGCATTTATAGTAATAATTTTTCATAAGCATTCAAATCGAAATGATTTGAAGAGAAAATATTTGTCTACTTTTTTGAGATTGTAATGATTGAAGACAATTGCATTTAACCTCAAAAAGGATGGGTGCAGTTTCATTTCGGAACTTAAACTTTGCGAAAGGTTTGATATGTACGCCCACTGGCGGGAATTTTCATAAGATTTTCTATTACCTCGACTCCTCGTTATTTTATTCCTTACAAGTCGAAACAAAAACACAATAACAAATAACATTGTCACCCTGATCCGCTAGCTGGCGGATTGGGCGTAATGAAATGAAGACCAGTCGAAGGGTCTATTCTTTATAAACATAGTTCCGAACTATTGCGAAAGATATGGTCGCATCCGCTCCTTGGCGGAAACTTTCGCAAAGATTTTCTATTACCCCAACTCCTCGTTATTTCATTCCTTACAAGTCGAAACAAAAACACAATAACAAATAACATTGTCACCCTGATCCGCCAGCTGGCGGATTGGGCGTAATGAAATGAAGACCAGTCGAAGGGTCTATTCTTTATAAACATAGTTCCGAACTATTGCGAAAGATAAACTTAAGTTTTACCTTAACCTCTTTATTCACTTTTTCTGTTTTCTGTCCTCTATTTTTCTCATTACTATTCATTTACGTCATCTCTTATTGCCATATGGCACAATTATCGGCGGAGAAGAATCTCCCGAAATCCTTGATCAATCCTTCTGGGAGATCCTTCGTCACCCCAATGAATTGGGGATTCCTCAAGGATGACAATCAATATTTGCGAGATTCTTCTTCAGTCAGTTCAAACTGACGTTCATCCCTGCCGCAGCGTAATGCATTGAAGCTGGAACGCTTTTCTTTCCTCACTCCTCACTTCTCTCACTTCTCTCTTCGATTCCAGATCACTTCCTAATTATCGTCCCTGTCTTCCCTTCCAGTGCATCAACAGCATGGTCGAGGGAAGTAATGATCGCTTTATCTCCGCCTGCTTTCACGAATCTGATCGCTGCCTGCATTTTGGGTCCCATACTTCCTCCAAGGAAATGCCCTTCATCAAAATATTTTTCTGCTTTGGAAACAGTTATTTTCCCCAAAGGTTTTTCGTCAGACTTTCCAAAATTAATGAATGCGTTCCGAACATCTGTCAATATCAGGAATATATCGGCATCTACTGCTTGAGCAAGAATATTGCCGGCTTTGTCTTTATCAATTACTGCTTCAAGACCGCTGAATGTGCCGTCGGGATTCTTCTTGACCGGTACCCCACCACCACCTGATGCAATAATGATCGCACGCGCAGCAACTAGGGCTTTTATGCAATCTGCCTCTACAATAGTATGCGGTTCCGGCGAGGGCACCACACGACGCCATGTTTTTTCACCTTTTGGCTTAACCTGTTTTACAACATAGCCCTTGGTCTCATGCAATTCCTGGGCAACTTCCTTTGTATAGAAAGGTCCAACCGGCTTTGAAGGATCATCGAAATCAGGATCGTTCTCATCAACAAGAACCTGGGTCACAACAGTAGTTATTGGGATATCTTTCCCTTTATTCATAAAGTAATTTCTTAGAATATTCTGGAACATATACCCGATCTGTCCCTGAGTCATTGCGCCAATCACATCGAGGGGTTGAGGAGGAACAAGTTGCTTCCCTTCCTCCTGCTGGATAAGAAGGTTGCCTGCTTGTGGTCCATTTCCATGTGTAATGATGAGCTTATAACCGAGTGCATTCATCTTTACAAGTTGGTCACATGTGGTCGCGACATTTCGGAATTGTTCCTGGGCAGTACCTTTTTCATTTGCCTGCTTAATGGCATTGCCACCAAGTGCGATGACAACGAGTTTTCTTGTATCTTTATTCATTGTATTTCTCCATTCTTAAACTCGAAATTTGAAATTAACCAACAGTGTCATGTAACAAAAGACATAAAACACACCTCCCTCCGCCAGCTGGCGGAGTACTCCTCTCAAGAGGAGATTTTCTCTGCCTGCCAAGGCGTATTCCGATTTTTCGGAAGAAGACTGGTGCTCTCTGCTTGCCAAGGCGTAGTGCAACGGAGACTGGTGGTTTCATCACTTCGTTCTCACTCTATTTGAGTTCGGATATATTCTCCAATTTCAAGTTTCAAATTTCCAATTTCTATTTTCAAACCTCCACTTTCATCCCTGCGATCGTCATTGCCATGATCGCTTTCTGGGTGTGAAGCCTATTCTCTGCAATATCCACAATTATTGATCGAGGTCCGCTTGCAACTTCGTCAGTCACTTCTTTACCTCTATCAACAGGCATTGGATGAACAAACAGTCCATCATTTGTGCGTTTCATTCTTTCTTCTGTGCAGATCCAGTTCGTGAGTTTGCTGGCTCTTTCGATCTCAGCTTCCTTTCCAATTTCATAGAAATCCGGTCCAAACCAATTTCTGGAATAAACGAATTCCACATCCTGGGTGTATGCTTTATCCGGATCGTGGCAGATCTCGAATTTTCTTCCATTCTTTTCACAGTTGGTTTTTACTTTTTCAATCTCTTCTTTCGGCAGATCATATCCCTTAGGATAAGCAAGACGCACATTCATTCCTATGCGTGAGGTTATCAGAAGATTCTCATGAACCGAACAATAAGATCGAGCGAGCGAGCCGTGTGCCCAGGTCATGAGCACTGTTTTTCCTGTTAGATCGCCTCTATGTTCCTGCATTCCCATAACATCTGATAAACCCTGACAGGGATGATACTTATCATCAGCCATATTGATGATCGGAGCATCCATCCATCTGGCATATTCGCGCAAAAGCGCATCGCCATCCCCATAATTTTCTACAGAAGTTTCCAGAATTCTTATACCCATTCCGCATGCATATCTATCCAATACTTTTGCTGCGTCCTCGATAGTTTCTCCAGCTTGCACCTCGACTCCGTGGCTTGTCTTTCTGAGACGCATGGTTTTGGGTTCGAGAAATTGTGCATGACCACCAAGTTCGGTGGCAGCGGCTTCAAAGGATATTCGCGTTCTCAATGATGGATTAAAGAAGAACATAAGAAATGTTTTGTCCTTTAATAATTCAATATATTTTTCTCCGAATCGATCTGCCTTCATCTCTTTTGCTAGTTTTAATATAGCATTAATCTCTTGCACCGATAGCTCTTGAGTGCAAATAATATCTTTTCCTTTTATATCTATTAACATTTTTTCTCCTACATATAAATACTTTTACCATCCGACTATGCCGTGCTCCGCCGTGACAGGCGAAAAGCACCCCAGTCGAATATCCGCCAGCTGGCGGACAACGGGGCAGGCTAAAAGCACGAAAAAGGTTTTAAGAGAAAATATTCTTCTAAACGTTATTTTATTAATTTCGTGCCTGCCTCGGCGTAACGTAGTGAAGACTGGTATTTCGCCTGCAACGGCGTAGCGCAGTGAAGACGTGTGGTTCAGCATTTTTCTCCTATCGAAATATAAAATGGAAACGGACATGAGATTTTTCATTTTCCATTTTTAATTTTCTATTTTCTATTATTTGTGCGAAAGCCAAGAACCCATTTTATAGTGTGGCATCATTGTTATTTTCTCTTTTTCAACATATTCGCCTTGATGAACTAAAAACGATTTGTCAGGATGGTATTTACTCTGAAAATATTTTATCCCGTTTGGAAGTAAATTATATTTATAGTTTTGCCACTTAACTTCAATAGCATATCGCTTCTCACCATCAATAATAAAATCTACTTCATTGCCCGATTTTGTTCGCCAATATTTTATATCATCCAATAGATCGATGTTCTTCTGCAATTCGGTATAAATTCCATTTTCTAATAATTCTCCCCTATCATTCCGGCTTTGGATTAAACTAAAATTTCTTTGCAAAATATTTCTGATGCCATTATCGAGGAAAAAGAGTTTTTGCATTTTGGAAATCTCAGTTGATTTATTTGAAAAGAAGGGAAATATCCTTTTGATGATAAAAGTATTTTCCAGAACAAAGAGGTATCTTTCCAGAGTCTGTCGGTTAATCCTCAAATCGTTTTGAACTTGCTGGAGATTTAGAAGTTTGCTACATTGATTGGCTAATAATTTTAAAAGAAGATTAAAAGCTTGCAGGTTCTCGATTTTAAAAAGATAGGAAATATCTTTGAAAATATAAGTTTGAACGATTTCATTAAGCAATTTTTCCTTATCTTTTTTAGATGTTGTCAAAGCTATGCGTGGAAAACCACCAAAGGTCAGAAAATCAAAGAAAAGGTTTTCGATTCGCTGATGATTTAATGAAGTTATACTATCGCTTTTCAAAAGTTGATGATATTTCTCTTCATTCCTGAATAATAGGTATTCCTCAAAATCAAGCGGTAATATCTGAAATTCGATCTTCCTTCCAACCAGCGCATCTTTGAATTTATGTTTTATCTGCAAAGTAGATGAACCGGAAGCAATTATCTTGATCTCAGGATGATTATCAACCATAAGTTTGATAAGATTTGAGGGGTCGTCTAAATATTGGATTTCATCTAAAAAAATGAAATTTTTGCTTCTTTTATCTACACCTTCTTCATAAAGAAAATTCAGAACTTCAGTAAATTCTCTATTAAATTGTTCAAATAGTTCCCGATGCTCTAAATCAAAAAAAAATGTATTATATTCAGCCTTAAGTTCATTTTGAAGCAATTTCATAATAGACGTTTTCCCTACTTGTCTGGCGCCGATAAGTATAATTGCTTCCGGGAAATCTAAGTACCGCTTTATTGAATTTATTATTTTCCGATATTTCAGCATTTTAATCCTACTATTTTTATTCACTCGCAATAATTTAGTAGACTTATTTTTATATGCAATTATCTGTCAAGTTTTAAAATCAGCTTGAAAAGTTTTATAAGAAATTCTCTTCCTGATGAACCTTTTCAACAGTTTGCAAATTTAAAATATAATATTTTCTTATTTTTCTTATCTTTCGTGTTTTTCGTGGTCCATTATTTTAATTTCTAATTTACAACCTGCCACCCATTAATAGGGTCATGATCGCTTTTTGTGCATGAAGACGATTCTCTGCTTCATCATACACCACGCTTTGTGGTCCGTCTATCACTGCATCAGTAACTTCCATATCGCGGTCTGCGGGCAGGCAATGCATATAAATACCGTTTTTATCAATCAATTTCATTTTCTTTTCGTCGCATATCCAATGTTTATTTTTTTCAAACAGGTCTTTCATACCATCCAGATTTTCTTCTTTGATCTTTTTACCATTTTCATCCATTTGAGCAAAGAAGGGAAGAGCACCCCACGATTTAGGATAGACAACATGAGCACCTTCAAATGCGGCTTCCATATCATCGGTTTCTTCAAAAGTAGTGCCGTTTTGTAATGCATATTCGTGGCATTTTTTTGTGATTTCAGGATCGAGTTCGAAACCTTTAGGACGAGCCAGAACGACATCCATCCCAAGAAGAGAAGGCGCAAGAGCAAGACTTTGCGGAACTGCGAAGGGTTTGGCGGTTGAGCCCGAATATGCCCAACTGATCACGAATTTTTTCTTCTTGAAATCGCCGAATTTTTCCTTGATTGTCAGCATATCCGCAAGTGCCTGGCATGGATGATATTTGTCACATTCCATATTGATGATCGGAATATCCGAATAATATGCAAATTCCTTCATGGTTTCATGAGCAAAGCCATAGATCCATTGTGATGGAGCTCCATACATTCTGATTGCCAAAGCATCTCCGGTTCTGCTGAGAACCTGGGCAACATCACAAATTCTTTCGGTTTTATATGGAATCTCAAACCCTTTACGGGCGGGAGTGTATGTTTTCCCGGGTTCCAAGTCAACATGATAGCCGCCAAGCTGCTGAATGCCGGCTGCAAATGTGCTTCTTGTGCGAAGCGAACTATTGAAAAACATGGTGTAAAGCGTTTTCCCTTTCAGGATGTGTGACATATCTTCGTTAATTGCATAACGTGTCTTCAACTCTTCTGCAAGACGCAGCAATGATTCCCATTCTTCTTTCGTGTAATCGATTTCAGGGCTGAGCCAATCTCTGCCCAAGAATTTATTCGTTCGCATTTTTTACTCCTTATCCCGATAGAATTACATAGCAATGTAAATACCGGTCTAAATATTTTTATATTTTTTTTATTGTGTTCTATTGTTTGTAAAAAATATTCCTGCACTAGAAAATACAGGATAATCGCCTGATCTTATAGATCGAGAATAATACACTGTGAGTAATGTTTATAATTTTCATCATCCAGTATCTCCTAATATAATTTCAATATCACTTGTTTTTGAAAATGCACAAAAATTATGTCAAATTATTCATTGTTGGAATGTGCATACTCATCCCAAAATCACACCTCGAGTACATCATAGTGACAGAGAACGCCCATACCGATCATGTCGATATGGGCATCCGTTGCATAAATATGATAATTCTTATTCAGCTAACCGAATAATTTTCCTTTTCTTTATGATCTAATGCTTAGTTAAACGACCGAAAAGTAACTGAAAGACCAAATATAATTGCCCAAATTCCGATGACCATCATCACAGCACCAGCACCGGCAAAAGGATTTATGAGGACAAGAATACCAAAGATATATGTCAAATTATTCATTGTTGGAATGTGCATACTCATCCCAAAATCACACCTCGAGTACATCATAGTGACAGAGAACGCCCATACCGATCATGTCGATATGGGCATCCGTTGCATAAATATGATAATTCTTATTCAGCTAACCGAATAATTTTCCTTTTCTTTATGATCTAATGCTTAGTTAAACGACCGAAAAGTAACTGAAAGACCAAATATAATTGCCCAAATTCCGATGACCATCATCACAGCACCAGCACCGGCAAAAGGATTTATGAGGACAAGAATACCAAAGATAAGTGAAATTATTCCGCCGAAGAGCAGAATTCCTCTTTGTGACTTAAATTTGAAAGCTTGATAAATTCTCCACAGTCCCATAAGAAGCGCCCATATACCAATGAGTAACATAAATGCACCTATTGCAAAAACAGGGAATGCTACAATAATAAGACCTAATATCAGGTCAATGATCCCTTCCAAAAGCCATGAACTCCAGCTCGGATTGTGTTTTGTATGAAAGATCGCTCCAACAATAAAAATAACACCTGCGATAAGAAGCATAAACCCAAAAACATGGGCTAACACGGCGATGGATCTCCCTGGATAGAAGAGTGCGATTAATCCGAAAATGATCGCTAATATTCCTTTTAAAGTGATTATCCATGCACCTTTACCAATTGTTCGTGCCATGTGTTTTTCCTTTCTTACTTATCTTCTTTTTCAGAAGATTTTTCTGATTTGGTTTCTTTTTTTTCTTCTTTCTTTTTAGGTTTTGATTTGAAAGATCCGCAATTTTGAAGCTTTGCGGTGACCATTCCCATCCATTTGGATGAGAAATTTTCACAATGATGATTGTGCCAGTATATGCAATTTTCACATGCAATTTTTACATCTTCAGCCATAGTGTCCTTTGAATTATTTGTCATGGAATGGTCCATGACAGCTCGAGTTTATATTAGATAGCTATTTTTTATCTTCTTAATTATGAACTCAATCTGGTCAATATTTTCGGTATTGGGCTGGGATAGCCACTGTATTTTTGCCCCACTCAAAATTCCATCATACACAGCATTTTTATATTTCAATTTTACATGATTTTCGTGAAATATAACACCGTTGTTTGTACTTTCATGAAAGGGTTCCTCGGAATGAAATAATGTGAATTTTTCTCTGTAAGGTTTGCTGTTTTCATAAGGACAGAACGTAGCACAGTTTCCACACTCATTGCAGAAATCATCAATATGTATGATTTGAAAATCTTTTTTAAATGGATGGTCTTCGTTCAGCAAATTGATCAGTACATTCGCTCTATTCGGACAAACTTCGACACATTTTGCGCACAGAAAATCACACTGCAGGCAGCGGCTGGATTCTCTCAAAATTTCTTCAGAATCGTGCAATTCTTCTGTTTCTTTCTTAAGATACCCCTGATGTTCGATCAGTTGACTGAATCTCTTCTCTTTATCAAAATTTGTTTGGGGGATATCATTAAATATGATTTTCTCTTTCTCCAAAATTGCTTCAGCAACTTGTTTTCCGTCTGCAATTGATTCTACTACAGTTGAAGGTCCGCGCAATGCATCTCCACCGATATATACATTTTCAAGTGAAGTTTCGAGAGTTTCAGGATCGAAGACTAATTCTCCTTCTTCAAATGCAAGACCGTTTTCTTTTAGAAGTGCTCTATCAACTTCTTCCCCTATTGCCATGATAACCGAATCGAATTCCAATCTTTCTTGAGAATTCTCGATCGGAATGGGTCTTCTTCTCCCGCTTGAATCCTCTTCTCCGAGCTCCATTTTCTGGCAGAGAAGTTGGGAATCTGTAAAATCAATCGGATTGATAAGTTCTTGAAAATTTACACCGTCTTTAATTGCATTATCAAATTCTTCTTTATCAGCCGGCATATATTCCTGAGTTCTTCTGTAAAGGATTGAAACCTGCTCCACACCTTGAACTCGAATTGCAGCACGGGCAGCATCCATTGCAGAATTTCCACCGCCGATGACTGCTACTTTTTTTCCGAGTTTAAAAATTTTACCAGCTTTTAAATCTTCTAAAAATGAGAGTGCTTCGAAGATATTATCATTCTCTTTGCACCAGCTCAGCATCTTGGGAATATGGGCGCCGATACCGATAAAAATAAATTCAAATTTTTGATCTCTAAAATCTTTAATAAATTTTGGATTTTGATAATTAAAATGAAATATCACACCCATTTCTTTGAGAAACTCTACATCTTTTTTGATCACATCATCGGGAATGCGGAAGCGCGGTATAATATTTTGAACAGTTCCGCCTGCTTCCGTTCTTTTGTCAAAAATGTGTACTTCAAATCCATACTTTCGTAAAAAATATGCTACAGACAATCCGGCAGGTCCAGCGCCAAGAATAGCAACTCGTTTCTTCAAATTTCCAATTTCAAATTTCAAACTTCGAGTTTCACTCTTCTCCGCAGCGACCTTTTTAAGCTCACGTATTGAAACGGAATTCTCATAATTCCATCTTGCACATTTCGTCTGGCATTGCTGGTCGCAAATATAACCGGTTATATTGGGAAGTGCGTTTTTCGTCATAATAATATGCAGCGCTTTTTCGTAGTCTTCTTCGTCAATAGCTCGAATGTATTCCGGCACATCCTGATGAATGGGACAGCGCTCTTTACAGGGAGCAATAAAACAGTCCAGAAGTGGTAATTTTTTATCAATTTTCAAATCCGATGAAGGGTGCTCCTTCTTAGAGAATTGTGGGTTGTGTATTGCCTTCTCAGCAAGTGAAGCTAATTTCTCGACTTGAATACTTTGATAATCGGGAATATTTTTTTCTTCAATTGTTTCTGCAAGCTGTTTCAGGCGCACATATCCGCCCGGTTTGAGAAGATCAGTAGCCAGAGTGATCGGTTTAATTCCTGTTTCCAGAATATCAACAATATTCCAGTAGGATGCTCCGCCTGAAAATGAAATCGGTAATGTTCCATCTAATTCTTTCGATATCTCAGCAGCAAGATTGATTGTGAGCGGATACAGGGCTCTGCCGGACATATATTTTTCGTCCCCGGGCAAAACCGTATCCTTGTTCATTACAGCTAATGTATTTGATAATTTAATTCCAAAATCTCTACTTTCTGATTCGGCAACTTGAGCAAGTCTCCTAAGCATCGGGATTGCATCCTCAAATTGAAGATCCTTCTCAAAACTTTCACGGTTAAGAACGATATGCGAAAAACCCTGAGCATCTAAAATTTTTCTCACTCTGTCATAACCAAGCAAGGTCGGATTGAGTTTGACAAAGGTATGCAGTTTTTTTTCTGTGATAAGATATTCGCAGATCGACTCTATCTCCTGAGGTGGACACCCATGCATTGTTGAGAGTGTTATCGAATTTGAGATATCGGGGGAAATATATGATAAAACTTTTTCAATGGTTTTTGAATATTTGGTATTGCTTTCAGAAAATCTTCTTAGAATTTCTTTATATTCATTAAATAAAGGATTACGTTCTGCGTTTTTCAACTGCTTGATGAAATCATCTATCTTCTTGGTTTTGATGCCCTTGAGATCATATCCCACACTCATATTGAAAAGAAATCCGGTTTGCTCGTTTGCAGAAAGTTTGAGCTCTTCGTTTAATAAATGAATAACAAACCATGCTTTCAAATACTCATCATATGCCTGAGTAACAGTCAACTCGGTTGACCATTCAGTATTATAGCCCTCATCGGGCGCATCGATACAGGGCTTTTCGATCTCGAGTTCATCCAATTTCTGGACGGTTTTCAGCTCGAAAAATCTCCCGCCGCAAAGATAGGAGACGATTAGATTCTGTGCGAGTTGAGTGTGCGGTCCGGCAGCCGGTCCGATCGGCTCTTCAATCTTTGCATTCAAAACATTGTAGAATTTTTTATCTTTTTTGTGATAAAATTGAGTATCATGAATACCGAAGATCGTTTTGTTCTGCTCATATTCCTGAAAAATTCGACCGAGAAGTCTCTCAAAAGGTAACGGGATCATTTTATCTGTCATAAATTAAGCAGAATTATTGAGTTTTAAGCTCGTCTGCAGTTGCTTGTATCGCCTCGATTATCTGCACATAACCCGTACACCTGCAGAGATTTCCTGATATTGCGATGCGAATTTCTTCTTCGGTTGGCTGTGGATTTTCCATGAGCAGTGCAGTGGCGCTCATGATCATACCCGGAGTGCAAAACCCACATTGGATAGCGCCATATTTAATGAAGTTTTTTTGCAAAGGAGAAAGTTCGCCATCCTTTTCAATACCTTCTATTGTGATGATTTCTTTTCCTTCGACCTGCCCGACCAGCATCATACATGAACATACTGCTTTTTTATCAACGATGACCGTGCAAGCTCCGCATTCACCGATACCGCATCCCTCTTTTGTGCCGGTCAAATGAAAATCTTCTCTGATAACATCGATAAGGCGCTTCATTGGATATATCGTTACTGCAACCTTCTTGTCATTAAGTGTAAAAGTAATTTCTTTCATGTTGTTTTTAAAAAGTAAATCAACTCAGAAGACGAACTCCTGAGTTGATTGTAAGAATTTAAGTAGTTAATACATTATATCAGTTCATTGATTTTATCGACAAACATCCGTTTGGGGACTGCTCCAACAACCTGATCCATAACCTTTCCATCCTTAAAAAACAGAATACTGGGAATGCTTGTAATGCTGAATTTTACTGCAATATTTCTTTCTGTATCAACATCACATTTTGTAAAGGTAACCTTTTCAGCATCCATTTCATTGGCAAGTTCCTCAAAAATTGGACCAATCATTCTGCAGGGCATGCACCATTCCGCCCAGAAATCAACTAATACAATTTTGCCCGAATTCACGATCTTATCGAAATTTTCTTCAGTTAACGCTAACGCCATTACTTACTCCTTATTATTTTAGATACTATGTTCAGTTAAATATTTATTCGCTTCAAAGGCAGCTACAGCGCCATCACCAGCAGCATTGACAATTTGTCTCAACACCTTATCACGCACATCACCAGCAGCAAAAACACCGTCAATATTCGTTTTCATCTCTTCGCCTGGTTTCTGTGCGATAAACCCATCTTTTGTAAGATCGATCTGCCCCTTGAAGAGTTCCGTATTTGGATTCAAACCTATAAAAACAAAAACTCCGTCAACTTTTAATTTGCTTTCCTTCTCGGTTTTTTTATTGAAAATCGTAATTTGTCTATCTCCGGAAGTTTGGAAATCTATTGATTTGATTATTGAATTCCATACGAACTCAATCCTCTCCTCAGCAAAAGCTTTTTCCTGGCAGATCTTATCCGCACGCAGTTCGTCTCTTCGATGGACAATATACACTTTGGAAGCATATTTTGCAATGTGTAGAGCTTCCTCAATCGCTGTATTTCCACCGCCGATCACAGCAACGACCTTGTCCTTAAAGAAAGGTGCATCGCAGGTACCGCAATAGGAAACTCCCCTTCCGTAAAATTCCTTTTCTCCCGGAATCCCAAGCATTCTAGGTTGAGAGCCGGTTGCGATTATTGCTGTCTTCGTATGATATTCATTTTCCTCTGTATAGACACTTTTTATCTCATTTGAAAATTCTATCTTTGTTACTGGTTCTTTTTTCACCTCAAGTCCGAAACGAACTGCCTGATTTTCCATTTTGGTAGCAAGATCATATCCCAATACCGGCTCATCAAATCCGGGATAATTCTCAATATGAGATGTTTTTAAGAGTTGTCCGCCGGTAAAAGGAGCTTTCTCAATAAGTACTGTTTTCAATTTGTATCTTGCTGCATAGATTCCTGCAGTAAGTCCCGCAGGTCCGCCACCAATAATTATGAGATCATGCATGACTGCTACCTTTCTTTTTTAACTTCTATCCTGAATTCCCAATAATCTGTCTATTTTATTTTTATCAAAACCGATAATAGGATGATTATTTATCATAATAACCGGAACTCCCTGCTGCCCTGTTCGACGCACCATATCGCGCGCTGCAGCTTGATCCCTTGCCACATCTACATCTTTAAAACGTATATTATGTTTTCTGAGATAATCCTTTGTCTTTCTGCACCATGAACACATCGGAGTAGAAAACACGACTACACGAGCTGTTTGATCATTCACTAAATCTCCTACAAATATTTTTTAAACCACGAAAAGCACCCCGATACAGTCGTTCCTCTTTACGGGGCAGGCGAAAATCACAAAAAATGGAATTCAAAAAAATTAGTTATTAAAATTAAAGTTAACTCTTCTTCTAAACATTCCATATATGAGTCCTCTCTAAAAAGTTCAATTTAAGAAAGCGAGAAACCGTTGAAACGGTTAATGTATTTTTTTGTTTCATTAACCACCAACTTAAGTTGGTGGTTAATAGAAAGATAACTAATTGTAACCGATTCATCGGTTTCCAAATATTTGATGCATTTTCTAACATATTTCAAATCGTACACTTTTTAGAGTAAACTCATATATACTTCTTCCAAAGAAAATGTACTCATTTTTCTTTGCATATTACTTTTAAAATAGCACTTTGATTTACATAAATTTTTTCTTAAAAAATATTTTTCTGCGTCTTTCTTGTTTTTCGTGCCTTTCGTGTTTTCAAATATTAAAGATTTTCGTAAATATCTTCGACTGCCGTTTTCTGCTCTTTGAAAATTATTTTCTCGTTAGTAAAAAAATTTATGAAACCGGAGAAAAATAGTGCGATCAAATTACATATCACCACATCGAAATGAAATACTTGCTTGATAATGTTGAGCAATATGAGCTTCACTCCAAAAGATAATAATACCGCTGCATTGTATTTTGGTATCCGCCGAATAAAATCTTTGAAACTATTTAGCACTATGTGATTCCATATCCAGAAATAGATGATCACATAGCTCACGAGTATGGCGACCTCAAAGGAAATCGAAGGCGCTAATACATATTTTGCGAAATAAGTCGTGAATGCATAGGTAGTAAGAAACCACAGAACAGTAGTATCTACCACCGCTCCGATCAAACCCCTGATAGTAAATTTAATAAAACGCTTAAACATACTTGGTTTTAAATATTTCTTTTTCACACGACTCAACTAAAAATTTTATTCTGATGGATAATTTCAGTATGCAAGAAAATGAAAAGGAGTTTTTGAAAAGCAAGTTTTTTATTCGATAAGACAGGGATACCCCCAAAAATTCGATGAAGATTCTCTGAATAGTGCATGAATAAAGTGTTTTCGGAGAATTCTTCGCGGAAAATTACTTTTAGAAAAACTGTTAATTTGTATCTATCCTTGCTGTTGTCACCCTGAGCTTGCCTGCTTGGGCGTAATGAAATGAAGACCAGTCGAAGGGTCTGTCCCACTTCGCACTTCGAGAACCTCAGTGTGAAAGTGCTTTTAACTATTATGGTTATTTCTTTCTTTTACTATTTATACGGATGATATTCAATAAGCTTTCCTTAAAGTGTCATGAATATGAAAAATTTTGGGGGTATGCCAAATTTATTCGATAAGAGGATTGACAAAAAATTCACAATAAAGAATTTCCATCAAAATAAAAAATTCAATGAGATTTGTTAATGAAGAAAATTATCATAATCGCAACTCTCTTTCTCTGTTTGCATACTGCCCTTTCTGCTAATTACAATATTAATGAAAGCATGTATAGTGTTGAAATACCTCATGCTGAACAGTGGTATGAAGAACATCCAGGCGAACTTCCCATCTGGCTTACTGAAGAGGAAAAACTTCATCTTGACGAGATCGGGAAGGATTTTCGCCCGACACTCGAACCTCCAGCTCCTGTTCGTCAACCTGCGGAATTTGATCCGGTGCAGGGAGTTTTAATTAATTATGGAGGGGACGGTTATTTTGGAATTCCAATGGCTCTAATTGCAGAAATGGCTGAAGATGTAATTGTATATACGATTGTATCATCCATTAATCAGCAATATACTGTGGAATCATTGTTCACTTCATATGGAGTTAACACAGATAACTGTGAATATCTCATTACACCATCAAACTCAAAATGGACACGAGATTACGGTCCATGGTTTATTTTTAATGGAAATAACGAACCTGGAATAACAGATTTTCACTATAATCGTACCCGACCTAATGACAATGCAATCCCTTCATTCTGTTCGACCTATTTTGGCATTGATTACTATTATATGGATATTATCGCAACAGGCGGCAATTATATGACAGACGGGCATGGAATATCAGTTTCGACAGACCTCATATGGGAAGAAAATCCAAGTTTAACCCACGTCGAAATCAACATGCTTGTTGAAGACTATCTTGGCATAGAAACTTACCATGTCGTCCCTGATGTGAATGGAGAATATATCAAACATGTTGACTGTTGGGGAAAATATTTAAGCCCAACCCAAATTCTCATTCGTGAAGTTCCCACTTATCATTCCCAATATGATGAGATTGAAGCTGCGGTTGATTATTTTGAATCCCAACCGAGCTGCTACGGAACAAACTATGAAGTCCCGCGCGTGTACACTCCCAATAATCAGCCCTACACAAACTCGCTCATTTTAAACAACAAAGTCCTCGTTCCGATAACAGGAAGCTCCTATGATGCTCAGGCGATCGCTTCTTACGAAGCAGCAATGCCCGGCTATGAAGTGCTCGGTTTCACTGGCTCATGGTACTCCACAGATGCATTGCACTGCAGAACAATGGGCGTAACAGACCAGGGAATGCTCTACATTTATCATGTTCCGATTGCAGATACCGTGAGCACCTCCGATGAAATTGGTATTACTGCTAACATATATGCATACAGTGGCGAATCTTTGATCTCCGATTCTCTCCTTGTGTACTGGAAACGCTCTACGGATATTCAATTCAACGAGCTTACTTTGAATCATATTTTCGGCAATATTTATTCAGCAAGCATCCCTGCACAACCGAATGGAACTATCATAAATTATTATATCCATGCTGCAGACAACTCCGGCAGGAGCGAAAACAATCCATATATCGGTGCTCCAATGGCATATTCATTTTATGTCATGAACTCGGTTTCGGTTGATGAACCGCAGCAGAATGCGATCACAGAAGCCACAAATTACCCAAATCCATTTAGTGGCAACACAACTATTGCCTTTACTTTGAAAAATAATCAATCTTCTAAAATTGAAATTGGGATCTATAATATTAAAGGACAGCTTGTTAATATCTTAACTACTCAAGCAAACAACAATCTCATTACATTAAACTGGGATGGTTCAGATCAGACAGGAAAAGATGTTCCTGCCGGCGTGTATTTCTATAGAATAATTCTTGATGGAAAGACCTTCACTCAAAAAATGTTGAAGGTAAGATAAGAACTCTTAGATTTAAGAACATCGAACACCAATTGAAGATTTTAGATCATACTACTTCTCAAATCTTAAATCGTTAATCATCATTCGATATTCAAATTTATCCAGCTTATATTCTATTAAGTTTCTTAAGATGTTCCCTATAAGTCTTTGAAAAAATATGCCTCTTGTTCTTGCCTGCGAAAAAGAATAAATAATCTGTTTCCTGTGGGTGCAATGCCCCGAGAATAGACCGTATTCCTGGATTACAAATAGGCGTTGGCGGAAGCCCACTATATAAATATGTATTATAATCTGATTGGATTTTGAGGTCTTCATAATATATTTTTTTCCGTGATACCCTATTCAATTCCAGCGCATATGCAACAGTTGGATCTGCCTGAAGAAGCATTTTATCTTTTAACCGCTTGTTATACACTCCTGCGATAAGCGGACGTTCATCATCAAAAACTGCTTCTCTCTCGACGATCGATGCCATGATAACTACTCCATATAATGAGTCAAAGGACATCGGCTCAGGATGAACATTTTCAAGCTGAAGAAAAAAATTATCAACCATCATTTGAATGATATATTTCTCATCCGCAAAATAAGGAATGTAATATGTTTCAGGAAAAAGAAAACCCTCAAGATTCTGAATCGGTAATCCTAAGCTGCCGACAAATGAGGAATCAGTACAGAGCGACATAAAAGTTGTGTAATCAGCAAGCTCCTGGCGAGCAAGCAAACTGGCTGTACGCCGAACAGTATACCCCTCAGGAACAGTAACACGATTGGTCACCACCTCCCCACTTGTTAGCTTATGAAGCACATCTAAAAAGGAATATTTCCCTGTAAAATTGAATTTGCCGTACTTGAGTTGTTTATCTGCCGGTAAGAATTTATTGATCACAACAAAAAGTGCTGCAGAATGAATGATCTCCTTTTGCTCCAGTTTTTTTGCGATCTGTACAACAGAAGAACCCTTTGAAATGTCTATGGTTTTATTAAGTATCGGATATTTAACATACATACTGGATATTGTGTAAAAAGCGAAATATAGAAATACAATTATTATTAATGCTAAAAAAGCTTTTCTCATAGAATGTTATTGTTCAATGTGATGTTCGAGATAATCCTTCAAAAGGAAAGATGCAGCGAGTTGATCAACTTTATCCCTATTTTTCTTGAGTCTTCTGTTCGCCTGGTTCAGAAGGCGAATTGCAGATTTCGTTGTATAATATTCATCCCAAAGATTGATAGGAATTGAAATGTGATTAGAGAGCATCGTTATAAATTTCTTAATTTCTTTTGATTTTTTAGAATCCGTGCCGTCTTCATTTAATGGATTCCCAACAATGAGCACTCCCACATCCTGATCTTTGATTATCCTTACAATTTCTTTCACTACGTCTGGAGTTTTTCTTGAATGGATCGTACTAAAAGGAAAGGTAATAAGCTGCTCCGGATCAGAAAGTGCGACCCCGATACGCCGTTCTCCATAATCAAGAGCCATTAATCGCTTCAAAATAATATTACTCTACCGGCTTTGAGTCACCTTTGTGATGTTTATCAATAGAAGTATACTTCTCTTTATGAAATATTTTTATATCCTCAATTTTAGCTTTGATATCCTCTATCGACTGCTTTATCCCATCAACTTCTTTGAACATATCAGCAATATAGGAGTCATTAAGAAATTCCTTTTTCTTGCTATAGACATACTCGCCAATATCTTTTAAGTTGCTGTTTATCTTCGCATTTTTTTTTGCAATACCAAGCTTCAATTTTGATATTTTTGCAACAACTTCTGCCTTGTTTGCAACCTTTGAAAGCACATTGCCGACTTCACTTTTTACTTTTTTTAACATTTTTTTAGTTTCCATGTACTGTTACCTCCACGCAAAATAATATTTTCATCAATCATGATGTTAATAATTTCGGGAACTGTAAAAAGTCAAGAATATCAAAAAAATAAATAAAAAATTGATTTCACTTGACAATGAAACTGTATGAACAATTTTTTAATCAAATTTTTTTGAATAAAATAATTTTAGAATAAAAAAAAGAATGAATCGGAGGTTTTCGATGAAGAAAACATTGGTGTTAGCTCTGCTGTTCACATTTGTGGCTTCACTGGCTTTTGCCAGCAGTTCACGTATCGCTTTGGAAAAAGCAGAAACTAAATTTGAAATTACTGAAAATTCCTATTATAATTTAGATATTACTTTTGAATTTTCAGAAATAACGACTCTGGACGTGTCGTCTGAAAAAGGAGTTTTTACTGAACTTCGTATTCCTGACGGCTATTATATTGGAGAAATCGGTTCTCCAAAACTTCCGGCTATTAAAAAACTTATCGAGATTCCTTTGGGGGCTGAAATTTCAATAGAAGTTCTCGATTATACTATCTGCGAATATGATCTTTCAGATTATCAGATATTCAATAAGATCATGCCGGTGCAGCCCTCGCTTTCCAAAAGCACAGATCCCTCTACAGTTCCATTTGAATTCGATGAAGATGAGTATAATGTAAATGCGTATAATGAAGAGGAACTCGCAACAGTTGAAGCTCTTGGCACATTGCGGGGTCTTCGTTTAGCCCAATTGGTCGTTGCACCTGTTCGTTATAATCCTGTTGAAGAAAAGATCAAATTTTACAATAACATAAAAGTTCAGGTTACCTTTCACAATCCTGACATCGCAGAGACCGAATACATCAAAGCTGCAACCTATTCACCCTACTTTGATGTGATCACTAAGAGAATATTTAACGGCAGAGATCACGGCTATCCCAGCCATCCCGACCTTGTAACCTATCCTGTGAAATATCTCATTGTTGCACATAGAATGTTCGAAGCTACTCTTGAAGATTTCATCGAATGGAAAACCCAAAAAGGATTTGAAGTTATTGTTGGTTATACCGATGTAATCGGTACCACTGCCATTCAAATTAAAACATGGGTTCATGACCAGTATAATGCAGGAACTCCTTCTGATCCGGCTCCAAGCTTTGTGCTTTTTGTCGGTGACACCGGACAGGTCACTTCCGAAACAGGTTCATCCACAAGCAAAGTTACAGACCTCTATTATTGCAGTGTTGACGGCGATATGTTTCCGGAAATGTATTATGGAAGATTTTCAGCTACGACTACAGCCCAGCTACAAACTCAAATAGATAGAACTCTATATTACGAAAAATATCAATTTGCAAATCCATCATTTTTGGATAATGTAACACTTATCGCTGGTTACGATGGTAGCGGCCATAATCCCACACACGGGCAGCCGGTTGTAAATTACGGTACAGATAATTATTTCAATGCTACACATGGATTTGTTGATGTTTATGCTTACCTCACTTCACCTTATGACGGATGTTATGACACCATCAATGATGGTATTTGTATGATAAACTACACAGCTCATGGAAGCCAGACAAGCTGGGGTACTCCTAATATGAACCAAACTATGGTAAATAATTTAACAAATGTTGGTAAATATCCTCTTGCGATTGGGAACTGCTGCCTTTCCGGCGATTTCGGTTATACCGAATGCTTTGGAGAAACTTGGGCACGAGCAACGGATGCTTCTACAGGCGACCCGACTGGAGCGATCGGTTATATCGCATCTGCTCCTTCTTCTTATTGGCATGAAGATGTGTACTGGGCAATTGGTGCTTTTCCCACAGTGGGAAGCGGTCCTACTCCTCCCACTTATGACGAAACCTCATGGGGCGCTTATGATGCTCCTTTCGTGACTGACTATGTATGCCAGGATGCTTTGAATTTCGTAGGTAACCTTGCAGTGACTGAAGCTGCAAATCTTAGCTATCCTCAACATTCAAGCCCTCTCTACTATTGGCAGGCATATAACCTTCTTGGCGACCCATCTGTTGTAGTGTATATGACTCAAGGTTCTACTAATTCAGTTACTTTCCCCGGCTTGCTCCCAATAGGTTCAACGACCTTTTCTGTTCAAGCAGAGCCCGGCTCTTATGTTGCTATTTCTATGAACGGAGTGCTTCATGGTGCTGCTCTTGCTAATGATTTTGGGACTGCGGATGTTCTCATTGATCCTTTCACTGTCGCAGGAACAGCAGACATTATTGTCACCAAACCTCAATATCAGCCCGTTCTTACAACAGTCTTGGTTGCTACTCCTGCAGTAGTAAATATCACACCTAGCTCCATGCCGATCAATACATTGACTGATGTAAGCATAGATGTATTTGAAGAAGATGGCACAACTCCCATTCCTGACGTGAACATTCTCATCACAGGACCCGGCGTATATGGCACAACTTCCGGTATTACAAATGCTTCAGGAAGCTGCACCTTAAACTTTGGCGGTGAATACGGTGGCGACACGATCCTCAATGTGATCGGATGGAGAACCGGTGACGGCTACAATCTTGTCGAAGAACCTTTTGCCATTACAGGTGGACTTGACCTCACCAATCCGGCAATTTGGCTTACTACAGATTTCGGTCTTCAGGACACTTTCGGTTTGAATTTACCCGGCACTGTGCTCTTCTCTCAGGATCAAACCGACTGTACTTACAATCTATACATAGTGGCTGAGGACACAACGATTTATTCTTCAGAAGATGAGATCACCTATACTCCGACCTGTATCACCAACGTGCTTGCAGGCATTATGAAATCCGGATATAACATGTATCAGGAAACCTTTACTACTATCGAGGTGTTCGGTACTGTATCGGGTATTGTTACAGATTCCGACAACGGTGTTGCAATAACCGATGCTGAAGTACGCTTCTATGAGCAGGGTAGCGATCCTACAGAACCACCCCTCTTTAGTGATGAAACGGATGCAACAGGTTTTTACGAAATAACAACTGAATATCCTGTCGAGCATTATGATATATACATAGATAAATGGGGATTTGATCCATATCAGGAACTCGGCTTTTTCCTTAACTATAGTGCAAACACACATGACATTGTTATAGATCCAGTTGAAAGCAGCATGGTTACCGGACATCTTATCGATGACTTCCTCATACTTGGTTCCGGCACTCTTTCCTACTACCGTACTGACACTGGTGAAGAATACGCATCAGTTGACGTGAGTGGTGGAACTTATGAAGTAATACTTCCAAACTTTACTTATAATATATATGTTTCATCATCCCAACATGTTCCTTATTCAGGAACCTTAACTGTCGAAGGTGATATGATCATAAACTATCATCTTGGAAATGCTGCGATCTTTGCGGATTTCGAACAGGATGATGGTGATTTTGTCAGTAATGATGCGAGTGGCTGGCAGTGGGGTGTCCCATCCGGTGGCGAGATTTTCGCTCACTCCGGCACAAAGTGCTGGGCTACAGTGCTTGATGGTTACTATGGTGTTGACTACGCAGACTGGACACTCGATTCTTCCGAATTCTCAATAAGCGGCAGCGGTATGCTGACCTTCTGGCATTATTATGATTTTGAGGGCTCATACACTTATTGGGATGGCGGAAATGTATCTATCTCAACCAATGGAGGTATAAGCTTTGAAGTTATTACACCTTTAGGTGGATATACCGGTACAATCAGCGCGCTTGGTGAACCCGGCTTCGGAAGCAGTATTGATGATTGGGAACAGGTCGAGTTTGATATCAACGGCTTTACTGGTGATAATGCGATCCTCCGCTGGCACTTTGCGTCAGATTATTCAGCTAATCAATATTGGGGCTGGTATATCGATGATGTACTTTATGGCGATCCTACCACAAGTTATCCCATTCCAATTTATGATAATGACCCCGATCATCAGATCGTTACTACAAAACTTCAACAGAACTTCCCGAATCCTGTTCTCAACTCCACGACCATCTCCTTTATGATGCCTATGAATGTATCCAAAGCTGAATTGAAAATTTATAACATAAAAGGTCAACTGGTACAATCCTTCATTCCTGATATATCAACCGGTCCTCTTCACGAGCTGCAATGGGACGGCAAGGATATGACTGAAAAACCGGTAGCCAATGGAATATATTTCTATAGATTAACGACCAATAATAAAGAAATAATTAGAAAAATGATATTGATACGTTAGGGAGGACCTACAATGAAAAAATTTTTCATTCTTATTAGTCTGCTGATTCTTGCATCTACTCTTTTTGCAGGGCAGCAAACATGGGTGCCACTCAACAAGGACGCTGAACAAGACGTTGTAGTGAATGTGCTCACATCAAACGATAACCTCATTGAGATCGAGTATGCAGTCAATGGCTTCTATAAAGAAGAGGTGCTTATTGACGGCAAGGCATACTCAAAGATTATTCTTCCTCATGAGGGATTATTCCTTGATCGAGGTTATCCTGAACTTCCTCATATTAATAGAAGTGTTCTTATACCTCCCCGTTCACACATGGAAATAACAATCGTTCATTCCGATTTTGTAGAATTTAAAAACATCGACGTGATGCCTTCAAAAGGCAGCTTCTCTCGTGAAATCGATCCTGAAGATGTGCCCTACACTTTTGATGCCATGTATCATGAGGATGCATGGTATCCAGAGGAAATCGTGTTTGCACGCGATCCTTACATTATGCGGGATGCTCGTGGTATGGTCATACAGATTCAGCCCATCCAGTATAATCCTGTACAGCATAAACTTCGTGTGTACACGAATATAAGTGTGCAGGTGACTGAAAATGGCTATAGCGACGTAAACACCAAGGATGTGGGTCTCTTTGAAAAAGAATCAGTTGTTGCATCTTTCCTTGAGATTTATAAGACACAGTTCATAAATTTTGAACGTGCATCACAACACTATCGACACACTCCCACTCCTGCTGTTGGATCTATGCTCATCATAACTTATGATGATTTTGCAGATGAAATGCAACCCCTGTACGAATGGAAGAACAAGAAGGGTATTCCAACTCAGATGGTTAATGTCAGCACACTGGGAAATAATTATACAACCATCAAAAACTACATCCAAAATCTCTATGATACATGGAATCTCGCTTTCATTCTTCTTGTTGGCGATGCTCCTCAAGTTACTCCATATGAAAATAATAAAGATCCCCTTTATGCATGCCTTGAGGGTGGAGACCTCTATCCCGATGCTTTCGTCGGACGATTCTCTGCAGAAAGCAGCGCACACGTGGAAACCCAGGTCGACAGGGTGCTTTATTATGAATCCAACCCTCTCATTTCAGGTGACTGGATGCATAAAGGAACAGGCGTCGCATCTGCACAGGGCTCAGGTATTGGATACAATGGCTGGGCAGATTATGTTATGATGAACATCATTCGTGACTCTCTACTCGCGTGGAACTATACTCATGTTGACCAGATATATGATCCCTCAGGAACTGCTTCTGATGTTTCAAATGCAATCAACAATGGACGAAGTCTGGTGAATTATTGTGGTCACGGTTCAACAACATCCTGGGGAACAACCGGATTTTCAGTCTCAAATATTAATGCGCTGACCAATGATTATATGTATCCTTCAGTTATCTGTGTTGCCTGTCTGAATGGTAACTTTGTGAGCTCAACATGTTTCGCAGAAGCATGGGCTCGGGCAACGAATAGCACAACAGGAATTCCAACCGGCGCAATCGGCGTATATGCATCGGTCATAAGCCAGGATTGGCAACCTCCAATGATAGCTGAGTACCATGCAAATATGTTCCTCGTAAATGAAAAAGTCACGACTCTTGGTAACTACTTTTTCAGTGGTGCCATGCAAATGATGGATGAAAATTTTTCAGGTGGAACTAACGAATTCAAGTATTGGACAGTTTTCGGAGATCCCTCCGTCAAACTTCGAACAAACACACCTGCCGCACTGACGGTCAATCACAATCCGATAATTCCACTCGGCTCAACAACTTATGATGTCGAAGTTGTAGGTGTTGAGAATGCTCTTGTCGGATTATATATGGACGGCACTTTGTATGGCTACGGCTACACGGATGAAACAGGTCTCGTTACTGTAAACCTGGATGTTCCTTTAGTCAATCCCGGACAGATGACGCTTACAGTTACTGCCTACAACACAATACCTTACATTACTCTTCTCGATGCGATCGTGCCTGTTCAGGTAGATATCACTCCTGACAATATAAATGTTAATCAATTAACGGATGTTACAGTAACAGTTATGGACAGCGATGGCATCAATCCTGAAATCGGCGTAAACGTCTGGGCAGAAGGGCTTGATTTTACTTCAGACATTATTGTAACAGATACAAACGGCGAAGCTGTTCTTTCAATCAACTTTCAATTTGGGCCCACTCTTCAAATATGCGGACAGCGCCCTGGTGATGACTATCTTCTCTTTAATGAAGCTCTCATAATCAATGCTTTAAGCTTAACTGATCCGAACATCGATGTTACAACAACGTTTGGTTTGTATGATACCCTCGCAATGAATCTGGAAGCTACTATCAATCAATATTGTACTGATAACGGAACAATGCTCTGGGCAAAGCTTAATAACAACGGCTACACCAACACCTTGAGCAACTCCCTGCTTATGACTCCTGATGAACTTGGTATAGTCCGTGCTATCATATCAAAAACTGGTTATGATCTTTATGAAGAAGATTTTCCTGTTATTGTTGCATTCGGAACTGTGTCCGGCACACTGACTGACAGTGATAATGGTTCTGCTATCTCCAGTGCAGAGGTGCGCTTCTTTGAAGAAGGAGCAGTACCTGATGATGATCCTCTTTTCACCGCAGTAACAAATTCCTCAGGATTTTATAATGTTACCTCGGACCAAGCAGTTGATCATTATGATATTTATATTAATAAATGGGGATTCAATCCCTATCAGGAACTGAGCTACTTCCTTGGATATGGAGCTAACACTCATGACATGCAGCTCGATCCTGTTGAGAGTGGCTTCATTTCCGGTAATGTGTATGATGATTTCATAATTCTTGGAAATGCAACCCTCTCCTACTGCCGCAGCGATAATGGTGAAGAGTATGCTTCCGTGCAGACAGCTGGCGGCGGCTACGAAGTCAGTCTTCCGAACTTCACATATACTCTTTATGTGACTGCTGAAGGTCATGTTCCTTATATTGGAACACTTACTGTAAATGGCGATGCACAATATGACTATCATCTTGGGTACGCAGATCTTTATTCTGATTTTGAAGCTAATGACGGTAATTTTGTAAGTAGTTATGCAGGTGGATGGCAGTGGGGAGAACCAACTGCTGGCGGCATTACTGCTCACTCCGGAATCAACCTCTGGGCAACTGTACTTGGTGGATATTATGGTACTAATTATGCAGACTGGACACTTGATTCTCCAGAGTTCACTGTTCCAGCAGATGCTACTCTTTATTTCTGGCATTATTATGATTTCGAGGGCACTACTACCCTTTGGGATGGTGGAAATGTAACCATCTCAACAAACGGCGGAACAGCTTACAGTTTGATAACTCCAGAAGGTGGTTATACTGGAAATATTTCTGCTCTCAGCGCTCAGGGCTTTGGTGGTCAATTGGATGAATGGGAGCAAGTTGAATTTGATCTTTCTTCCTATGCGGGTAGTACAGCAAATATGCGCTGGAATTTTGGCTCTGATACTTCAGTAAATTCTTACTATGGCTGGTATATTGACGATGTCCTCATCGGCGATCCAAGTACTAGTTATGAAATACCCGCTGTCAGTGTTGATGATCCTCACCCTGTTCAGACAGTATCACTTCACCAAAACTTCCCGAATCCTGTTCAAAATTCCACTACCTTCTCCTTTGCATTGCCGCAGAATATTCAGAAAGTTGAACTTTCCATCTACAACATCAAAGGACAGCTCGTGAAAACTTTCTCACCTAATATTGATGATGGACCTCATTTTGAGATCGAATGGAATGGAAAAGACAGCTCCAACAAATCGGTTGCTAGTGGAGTTTATTTTTATAGACTCACCACAGGCCAGAAAGAAATTACGAAAAAATTACTCTTATTGCAGTAAATTATTGATGGGCTTGCGGGATGAAATACTCCCGCAGGCTTAATTTAATGAATTAGGAAAATAAATTCTATGCAGGAAATATTTTATATCTCAACCCTCAAAGGAATAAAGACCCTCTCCTCTGACCGGCGGCTGAAGATTCTTCGTCATCTGGTTGATAAGAGATATACAGCCCAGGAACTCGCACTGAAGTTCAAGATCAAACCCAATGCGCTCTGGTATGATATGCAACAGCTTGAAAGCGCCGGACTTATTGAACTGGTGGAATCCGAGCACGTGCGGGGCACTATCAAAAAATACTTTCGGGCTGTTGCAAAGAACTATTTCGTTGACGTCTCTCTCGGGGAAGCAGAACTCAATAAAACTAATGCCCTACATGTATTTCTCAACCAGGAGATTGAAGACTGGCGAAGAGAGCGGGTCATCAAGGTACGCTTCAAAGACATAGCCAACAAGATCATTACTCACAATCTTGGTATAAAAGAAAACGAAAAAGTTGTTATCAGCTACCAGCCGATGCATAGAAAACTTGTTGAAGACCTTATGGTAGAGATCGCCCGTCATGGCGCCTATGCAATACCTATCTTCTGGACAAAACGAATGGAGTATAATTTCATCCGTTATGTCCCGCTTTCCTATGCCACAAAGGATGTGATCAGTGATTTCCTTATTAATGATATAGATGCCCATATTATCTTTTCAGGAGAATTCCTTGATGAGATCGAAGGGGAACCCCTCAGCAAAGAACTCATCAAAAAAAGTGATCTCATTGAAGAAGCAAAACGGGAAAACGTCCGCAAAACCTATGAAACGGATGTCCGCTTCCTTACAATCGATACGATCTATAACAATTTCCAGGAAGCTGATGCAGAACTCCGAAGCGAAATGTACTGGAGAGCATTGAACGAAGATCCGAAAAGTCTTACTGAAAGATGTAACAAGGTAAAAGATCTACTTGCGGAATCTAAGAATATTTCCATTGATGATAGTAATGGCAGTATGATCGAGATAAATCTTCCAACGGACAGAGTGATTCAGGTCAAAGACGGCATTGCGAATTCACCTGCTACAGATTCTGAACTTCCGGGCGGACTCGTTGTTGGATTGCTCGAAAAAGGCAAGATCAATGGAAAATTCCATACGGATTTCGCCTATCTCTACGACACACTCTTTGAAGAAGTCGATATCATTATTCATGACAATAAGATCATAGAAATGAAAGCAAAGACGGATAATGATAAGCTTCAAACACTTTTTAAAAACGCCAGTGGAGATAAAGATCTCCTTGGTTCGTTTACTATTGGAATGAATCCCGCACTGCATAAGAATATTCATCATCCATACATAAATACAAAGATCTTTGGTGCGCTCACTCTGCAGGTTGGCTGGTATGAACTCGAAGCTACCGGCATAGACTCAAATATGATAGCACAATTCTATATGCTAGATAAAATCATTAAAGTCGATAATAAAATTCTTTTTAAAAACGGAAAATTAGAAATATAAAATAAATTAAGGGGATCAGTATGAAAAAACTAAGTATCCTAATACTCATTCTTTTTATTGCATCCATCAGTTTTGCAGATGTGATAACAAAGACCTACTACTTTAATGCTCCTGAAATCGAATTCGATGGTGAATATGCTATTCTTCAACTGGAAGACAGCTACCATCTTGGAAATCCAGGCGAACCTTCCCTGCCCTATATTGGCATTAATCTTCTCCTCCCGCAAGAACAAGCCATCTCTGATATATCAATTGAATTCTATGAATAAACTCCTCTCGGAAACTACACGATCTACCCCAAACAGCAACCAACACCTCTTTCATTATTAGATCAGGCAGAATTTACTCCTCCAGACCGAGCTATCTATTCAAGTGACTCACCTTTCCCAACCAGGCAATACAATGATTATTCAACACATTATCTTGCAGGTTATTCTGTGGGCTCTTTTGCTGCAACTCCTATTACCTATATCCCTTCTACAAAGGAACTAAGCTACTACAAAAAAGCTGTTGTAACCGTAGAGACTTCCTATGATAATACTGCATCTAATTCGCAGAGATTTCTTCATGAAAATCCTGCTATTGAAGCCAGACTGGCAGCTCTTGTTGATAATATCGAACTTCTAACTACCTACACGATTCCACAGTCAAAAGCTGACGGATGGGATTACATAATCATCACCAACGATGCCTTTGAGGATGATTATCAGGCTCTTGCTGATTTCCATACAATGAGAGGTTTGAAATCAAAGGTCACACTCGTAAGCGATATTATGATCAATTATCCGGGTGTTGACGTCGGAGACCAGATCCGCAACTATATCATTGCAAAATATGACGATTATCCTGTCCAATTCGTACTTCTGGGTGGAGATACGGACATCATTCCAGACAGAGGATTATATGCTGATCCCGGGTCTGGATATGCTGATGACGATATCCCGGCAGATATGTATTATGGCTGTCTTGATCGTTCCGCAGCTCCGGGTGCTGGACCCGACTGGAATAATAATAACAACAGTTTATGGGGTGAAGAGAACGAAGCAGATTTCTTTGCAGAAGTTTTAATTGGTCGAATCTGCTCTAACAACAGCACTGAAGTTGCAAACCAGATAAATAAAATTCAACTCTATTTAGAATCACCAATAGTTGGTGAACTGGAAACAACTCTTATGGTTGGCGAGAACCTCTGGACAGGAACCTACGGCGGCACTTATATGGATGAACTCCTTATAGGAAGTTCTTCAAATGGCTACACAACTGTCGGAATTCCCGGAACATGGACAGTTACTACACTATATCAAATCAATTATAACTGGACTTCCAATGATCTTTATAATGCACTGAACCTTGGACCGAACTTGCTTAATCATCTCGGACACGGCTCTACAACCCACTGCCTGAATATTGATAATTCCGACCTCAATACCTATAATCTCACCAATGATGGTCTTACTCATAATTTCTACAACGGCTATTCACAAGCATGTTATTCGGGCTCAATCGATAACAGAACTTCCTCGGGCTATTATGGCTCCGATTGTTTCATGGAAATCATAACCAATATGTCAACTGCTGCATCGGCATTCGTTGGAAACAGCAGATACGGCTGGGGACAGCAGGGCGGCACAAACGGTGCTTCACAACATTATCACAGACAGTACATCGATGTATATTTTGATGATGGCATATATTCGGTCAGCGGAGCAAACCAGCTCTCAAAGGAACACACACTTCCTTTCATAACCGGTGATGAACTTATGCGCTGGTGTTGTTATCAACTTAATGAATTTGGAGATCCTGCACTCGTGTTATGGACTGCAGAACCCTCTACACTCACGCCCGTTTATCCTCAAACCATCATGGCTGGCGTCCCGCAAATAGATGTCTCTGCTCCGGCAGGATCCAGAGTTGTAGTGTATGATGATGACACAATTTACGGATTTTGCAAAATAAATATTCTGGGATCAGGCACAGTATTTTTCGACACTGTTCCAAGCGAATCGGGCATTCTTCATATTGCGGTCGTTGCACATAATTACTATAAATATGTTGGAGATATCACTGTTACTGCAAGTGTCGTAACTATATATCCCGACACAATCAATGTGAACGTTCCAACACAGGTCACAGTTGAAGTTATGGCTCCGGATAGCGTCTCTCCTCAGGTGGGAGTTAACGTCTGGGCAGAAGGGCTGGACTACATCTCGGCTACCGAAGTTACTAATGCGACCGGCACATCAATTCTTAATTTGAACTATAGTTACGGTCCGATACTAATGATCTACGGACAAAATCCGGGTGATGAGTACTTCCTCTTCATAGAAGAGCTTAATGTAACTGCTCTCGATCTTACGAATCCTTCTTTGAACGTAACCACAGATTTCGGTCTGGAGGACACCTTTGCACTCAATCTCGAAGGTACTATTGAAGCTTATGCAGATGAGAATGATTTTACGCTATGGGTTAATGTTGATGGAACAGGTTTCAACGCTGCAGCAGAGATAACTTGTGATGTTACCCCGACAACTATGATTCCTGTCCATGCAATCATCGCAAAATCGGGATATGATCTTTATGAAGAGAATTTCCCTGTTATTGTAGCATACGGAACTGTATCCGGTATTGTAACAGAAAGCCAGAATGGGTCTCCTGTAACAAGTGCCGAAGTCTGCTTCTACGAACAAGGGGCAAATCCCAATACTGATGATCCTGTCTTTGTTGCCACCACAAATGCTTCCGGTCTCTATGCTTCTGAAGAAGGCAATCCGGTTGATTATTATGATATCTATATTACAAAATGGGGATTCGATCCTTACCAGGAATTCAGCTACTTCCTCGGATACGGCATGAATTCTCATAATATAGTGCTTGATCCTGTTGAAAGCGGTTTTATTTCCGGTTATGTCTATGATGATTTCTTAATTTTAGGTAATGCAACACTTACTTATATACGAAGCGATAATGGTGAAGAGTATGCTTCTGTTCAGTCAACGGGCGGCAGCTACGAAGTCACTCTTCCAAACTTCACTTATCACCTCTATGTCACTGCTGAAGGTCATGTTCCCTATGTTGGAACACTGATAGTGAACGGTGATGCACAATATGATTACCATCTTGGGTTTGCAAAGCTTTTTGATGATGCTGAAGATGGAACGGCTCAATGGACTTCCGCTGATTGGGGAGCAACTGAAGAAGACTGTGTTTCACCAACTCATTCTTTTACAGACAGCCCCGGGGGCAGTTATCCCTCCTGGACAACGGCTATTTTGCAACTCACGAATCCAATCAATCTGAGCAGCTTGGAGGGTAGTGCAAGTCTGTACTTCAATGTAAAATGGGATATAGAACCCAACTATGATTATGCTCAGGTGCAGGCATCGACAAATGGAACTACCTGGATAGCACTCGAAGGTGAATACACAGAAGCCGGCACAGGAAGTTACCAGCCAACCGGAGAACCGGTTTATGACGGCACACAAGCAGATTGGGTTGCAGAAACTTCTGATCTCTCTGATTTCGCTGGCGAAGATCAGGTTTATATCAGATTCCTGATGGCTTCTGACGGCTATGTCGAGGAAGATGGCATCCATGTTGATGATATTCTTATTGGAGATCCTGCTTCCAGCTATGAAATTCCTACGTTCTCAAATGATGATCCATATACAATTAATCAGTTCAAACTCAACCAGAACTTCCCCAATCCTGCTACCGGCTCGACAACGATTTCCTTCTCATTGCCCGCGAATACACAAAACGCAACACTCAAAATATATAACATCAAAGGGCAACTTGTGAAAACCTTCATTCCCGAAACAAGTCCTGTTGGCACTGCCATTGATTTTGTATGGGACGGTAAGGATAATCATGATAAGACTGTTTCCAACGGCGTGTATTTTTACAGACTTGAAACAAATGAAAAGCAAGTTACTAAGAAATTGGTTTTGATGCGATAGTCTCCGCATAAAACATATAAACTAAGGACGCACATCGATTCCGGTGTGCGTCTTTTTTTTTCCTTAATCTGGCTACAAAGCCCCTGCTTGGTAGCCGTATCAAATCCAAATCCAAACTGTGAGGATTTATTATTGTAAATCCAAGCGAAAACTTCTTGACAGAGAATTCAAAACTTAACAGAAAAGAAACTACACAGGATTATTATGAAAACAAGAGAAAGATACAAGGACACGATTTACGCCATACCAGATAGGATAACTACATATAAATTAAAACAGATCATAAATATCACCAGCACTTATTCTGGAATATCTGTATGATTAACAATTAGAATTAATATGAGGAAAAATGATTGATATCGCCCTATTGATTGCTAGCTCAATTGCCACTTTTGGATTTGGTAGAATTTTAGAAAAAGGTTATGATGGACTATTCAAAAGCAAGAAAGATTTTCAGAACAGACTCTTTGAAGTTATTCATAAAACTATAGATATTTACAAGAAAAAAAATCCAATTCCTGAAGGAGATGGAAAATTCCCTTTTTACGAATCTCAAATTCTTCTTGATACATTATTAAAATACAGATTGTTTGAACAAAGTGATGAGATATTAAAACCACAGAATATAATTCTTAAATTATCAGAAAATCCCAACATCATAATTCCAACACAACAAGAAATTGAATTATTCCTGCTTATTTTTGAAGATTCCTTAAAAGAAGACGATAAACTGAAAGAATTGTTTTGTCTTGAAAATGCACCAGAACAAATCTTCGAAATGTCTAAGATTCTAAATTTAATTTATTCAGAATTTTCCACATATTTGATAACTCTTGATAAAAAAGCTGATATTCAAGAACAGTTAAGTCTAGAAATTCTACACAAATTAGAGGGAAAAAATTTAACCAAACAATGCAAAATTAAAAAACATCCCCAGCTCAAAATCCTCACAATCACAGCAAGTCCAAAAGAAGAAGATATATTCTGCGAAAAAGAACAGGAAGCCATTCTTGATGCTTTTCATAAATATGATCATAAAAGATTATTCGTTGATATTCCCGATCTAATTGAATCGACCATGTATGAGATCGCCAAATACCTGAAAGACGGGAAACACGATGTTCTGCAGATCACTGCTCACGGTAGTATCAATGAAAACGGGGAAGGTTATCTTGTTTTTGAAGAACGCGATGAGAAAAAGAAGGGATTTAAGAATATAAATATCTACGGCACAGATCTTGCAGAACTGCTCAAAAACTTGAAAGAAAATAATGAAGTCAATATTCAATTGGTGATCCTTTCGTCCTGCTATTCAGGAAACGATAATGAAGCCTATAATTCTGTAGCTAAATCTCTTTCTGCAGCGGGAATTCCCAATGTGATCGGAATGAGAAAAACTGTTTCTCACGATGCCTCGATTGTCTTCAACACAAATCTATTTAATGCATTATTAGATGGCAACAATATACAAGAAGCTTTCGAAAAAGGGAAAAGCGGAATTGCCGATCTGGAAAACGACAGAAGATTAAAAAACCCCAAATTAACTTTTGAATCTGAGATCGATATTCCGATTTTATATACCAACCAACCTGAAATTACCATCGATGACTTTTCAAAACATGAGATCATTTCCGAATCAAGGGTTCATCTCAGGCAATTTAAAACAAACACTGTTACACGTGGATTTATCGGACGCAGAAAACAAATTCGTGAAATTCTGAAACGGATACAGGAAAAGCAGACTGCCGTCGTTCTCAAAGGTCCCGGAGGAATCGGGAAATCTACTCTTACAGCAAGAATCCTGATGGATCTGCTCAGAGATGATTATATCTACCTGGAATTTCAGGGGAAAATTACTCCAGCTGAAATTCTGGAGAAACTGACCGCAGAATCTGCCAAACTGCATTCCATACAAATTGCTGAAATTAAAACAGCAATGGTTTACATCACCGATATAAGAGAAAAACTGATATACCTCTACAACATATATTTTTTCCAACAGAAAATTGTGATCGTTTTTGATAATTTTGAAGATAATCAGAATTTGAAAAATGATAAAAACATAGATAAGGAACTCAGATCTTTTATTAAAAAGATGCAGACATTATTCTCCGGATCGGATTCCGTTATAATATTCTCTACCCGCTACAACCTGCCGGGATTTGAAGCAAATACGTTGAATGTGCCTGAATATACTCCCCTGGAAATCCAGAAGAAATTTTATTTCAGTAAATCTCTACAGAAACTGGATGAAAGATCACTAAAGCAAATTAATGATACTGTTGCCCGTAATCCCCGATCACTCGATTTGATGAACTCACTCATTGAAACAAAATTCCAAAATGTTGAAATCGTAAATTTAACTGATATTGCAGGTTTAGCCGTCAAATTGAAAGAAATCCTCAGAACTGGCGCTAACCCAACTGATGGAGACGACTTCGCACCCTTTATCCTGGAAAAACTACTGGAACTGCTTTCTAAAGAACAATTTGATCTCCTTAAAGTAGTCTCTACTTACAGGAGACCGGTAGGCTTCAAGGCGATCTCATTTTATGCTCTTCCGGTTGCAGAAAGCGATCTGGAAACCCTGGAAAAAATATCGTTAATCGAGATCATCCAGATTGAACAGCAGAATTTCTATTATACTCACCGCCTAACTGCTTCCTACTTCAGGGCGACTCTGGAAAAGACCGAAATAATTGAGTTAAATGATAAAGCAGCAAAATATTGGTTAACTGTTTTTGAAAAAGAAAGAACAATTGAAAGCCATTTAGAAGTCCGTGAACACCTTTTAATAGCAGAGAAATATGATGAAGCCGCCTCTATTGCCTTTAGCGCTGAAGATGCATTAAGCAGGTGGGGTGATGTTTTTGCTGCCTTGAAGCTCAACCTTGAAACTCTGGAAACAAATATTTCCAAGAAGAATACTGGAATTGCCAAATCAAATATCGGTAATATTTATTCCGATCTGGGGGAACCGCAAAAAGCACTGAAATATCTGATGGAAGCTTTGGAAATACATAAGCAATTGAACTATAAACAGGGAGAGGCTTCAGATCTGGGAAATATCGGTTTGATTTATTCCGCTCTTGGAGAACCGCAAAAAGCACTGAAATATCTAATGGAAGCTTTGGAAATACATAAGCTATTGAACTATAAACAGGGAGAGGCTTCAGATCTGGGAAATATCGGTAATATTTATGAGAATCTTGGTGAACCGCAAAAAGCACTGAAATATCATCAGGAGGCTTTGGAAATTGATAAGCTATTGAACTATAAACAGGGAGAGGCTTCAGATCTGGGAAATATCGGTAATATTTATAAGAATCTTGGTGAACCGCAAAAAGCACTGAAATATCATCAGGAAGCTTTGGAAATTGATAAGCTATTGAACTATAAACAGGGAGAGGCTTCCGCTCTGGGAAATATCGGTAATATTTATAAGAATCTTGGAGAACCGCAAAAAGCACTGAAATATCTTATTAACTCGATGCTGATCTATCTTCAGATTCAATCGCTAAACATCAGAATTGTTATTAACAACATCATTGACATAATAAGAAAAACAAGTTTAGAGCAATTTGAAAAGTACGTGAATGAACTTGGCTACAAATATGAAGAAATTAAAGCTATTATTGAGCAGAATTATCAAGACCAAAGCAATGATCAAACTGAGCAGTTAAATAAACAATTAGTGGAACATTCTGTAAAAGCGATAAAAACTCATCGAAAGGAAGAAGACCATTATGCGGAGCTGGAAGAACAAAGAAAAAATCCGACTGCAAATACACATCCAGAAATTATCAAATATTATGACTTTCTTATCGAACATGCCAAAGGCAAAAAGGCAGAAGAAATAAAAAATACGGTAGATAAACCGTTGTGGGATATGTTTGTTCAAATACGAGATAAAATAACAACATAATTGCGGTCATTAAATACTATTGCCTAACTCGTCCTAAATTGAACTTGTGAACGAGTATCACAAGTATCAGCGACACCATCAATCCAACATAAATTTGACAACAATTCGTCCTGCTCCTTCTTTTCATTTTATATGACTTCGCAAAATAAAAACAAAGTCTGGACAGTCAAGGACGTGCTCTTCTGGACATCGGATTACTTCACGGAAAAAGACATTCCATCTCCACACCTGAATGCAGAACTGCTCATCGCTCATGTGCTGGAATGCTCCCGTCTCGATCTGTATCTGAAATACGACAAACCCCTTGCTGAGAAATATCTATCAAACATAAAAAAATTAATCAAAAGCAGGGCTTCCCACTATCCTATTCAATATCTTCTTGGCGCTACAGAATTCTATGGAATTACTTTCTTTGTTGAGGAAGGAGTTCTCATTCCGCGTCCTGAAACAGAGATCCTTGTCGATGCAGTTATTTCATATATAAAGGAATCTGATCAAAATACATGGTCACTTCTGGACATCGGTACCGGCTCGGGAAATATCCCAATTTCGATCAGCAAATCTTTCAAAGAAACGGAAAAGGACATTCAAATTGTTGCCACTGATATTTCTGAAAAAGCATTAAAACTCACAAAGAAGAATATTGATAATTTGAAAATCGAGAATATTTCATTGTTGCATTCCAATATTTTTGATAAAGCTACAGGCACGTTTGACTGCATCATTTCCAATCCGCCATATATCAGTGAAAAGGAATTCAAGGAATTACCAAAAGAGGTCAGGGATCACGAGCCGAGAGAGGCGCTTTTTGCGAAAGAGGACGGGCTGGAATTCTATCATAAGATCTTACAGAATGCCGAGAAATATCTCAAAAAGAATGGTCGAATATTTTTTGAGATCGGAGCTTATCAAAAAGAAGAACTCTCTAAGCTGACAGAACAATATAATTACAAAATCATTGACATTAAGAAGGACTACAATGATTTAGATCGAGTTTTAATACTCATAAATAATACATAGAAGTTGGATTTAAAATGGATGAAATTTTAGTACGCGGTGGACGTAAACTCACAGGAACAATTGCTGCAAACGGATCGAAGAATGCCGGGTTACCTATTCTGGCTGCCACACTCCTTGCCGATGGAGAATATTATATAAAGAACATTCCGGATCTCTCCGATATACGAACAATGATAAAACTGCTCAGAACGATCGGTACCGAAGCTGAATTCACAGACCATGAATTACGTATCAATACAAAAGAAATAAAGAACCATGAAGCCCCATATGAACTTGTGAAAATAATGCGTGCCTCGATCTACGCACTTGGTCCATTACTCGCTCGCTGCGGACAGGCAAAAGTATCCTTTCCCGGAGGTTGCGCACTTGGTGCCCGTCCAATAGATTATCATCTGGAAGCGCTTCATAAGCTGGGTGTGACCATCCAGATAAAACATGGTTACATATATGCGAAAACCAAAGGGCTGAAAGGTTCTGAAATATTTTTTGAGAATAAAACTGTCGGTGCTACTGCAAATGTGCTCATGGCTGCAGTTCTCGCAGAAGGTACCACAGTCATAGAAAATGCTGCCTGCGAACCAGAGATCAGCAATCTTGCAGAATTCCTCAATAAAATGGGTGCTCATATCGAAGGACACGGCACAGAGAGCATTACAGTTCATGGTGTAAAAGAGCTTCATCCTGTTGATTATTCACTTATTCCTGACAGGATCGAAGTGGGCACACTTCTTGTGGCAGGTGCTATCACCAATGGGAAGATCACAGTCACAAACTGCATCCCGGAGCACTCTGGCATTGTGTTGAACAAACTACGCGACATTGGATATACTGTAGAAACGCAGGAGAATTCAATCACAATCTATAATAAAGGCAAGAGAAATCCCGTCGAAATATCCACTAATCCCTATCCCGCATTCCCGACCGACCTTCAACCGCTCTTTGCCGCTTTGCTATCTACAATTGAGGGCAAGAGCATTATAAATGAAAATATCTTTTCTGACCGATTTATGTATATAAGCGAACTGCAGCGTCTTGGGGCTGATATAAAATTATCGGGAAACAGGATCAGCATCAATGGCGGCAAAAAACTCTCAGGAGCACCTGTAATGGCTCCTGATATTCGTGCTGCTGCTGCACTCATTACTGCTGCTCTCGCTGCAGATGGAGAAACAAAAATATCCAGAGTATATCATCTTGATCGTGGCTATGAATATTTTGAGAATAAACTTGCTTCACTTGGAGCTGATATTGAGAGGATAGAAACCGACGCACTCTATTGATCATGCTGAAATTTTTTAGAAATTTATTCGTTTCTGTAGGTTTTATAGGATACTTTCCTATTGCCTCAGGAACGCTTACTTCAATTTTCACTGCTGCCTTATATTATTATCTCATTCCACCGCTCAATGCTGTTGGAAACCTATTACTGATCGGAATTCTGTTGGCTGTTAGCTTGATATTTGTTCCCATCATAAAAAGTGCTGAAAAAGACTTGGGACATGACAGCAGAAAGATCACTATTGATGAACTTATCGGTTTTTGCTTCGCAGTTATGTTCCTGCCTCACACTTTGATGGTCTTTATCTATGCACTTGTTCTGTTCCGTGTTTTTGATATCGTAAAACCAACTCCCATCAATCAATTGCAACAACTTCCTCATGGATGGGGTGTGCTTGCCGATGATATTGCTGCCGGTATTTGTTCAAATATAATAATTCAGATACTTCTGATAATCTTCCCGCAATTTTTCTAATTTTTTTACAAAATATACAAAATAAATTTGACAACAATTCCATCCTTTGTAACCTTTTTGTGAAATATGAAAGCAAAAGTGACATTGATCGATAAGCTACAATTCAGCGCAGTCTCAGATTCCAATCATGCAATTATACTTGATGCAGGTAAAGACATGAGCTACGATCAAGGATGCAGACCGAAAGAATTGGTTCTCATGGGTTTGATCGGTTGCACCGGCATGGATGTTGTTTCTCTCCTCAAAAAAATGAGAGTTCCCTACAAGAATATCACGGTCTCTGCTGATGCAGAACTCTCAAAAGAACATCCAAAATTTTTCACAAAGATTCACATTATCTATAACATTATTGGAGATAATATTGATGAATCTAATGTTGAGAAAGCAATTACGCTTTCACAGGAACGCTATTGTGGTGTAACTTCAATGCTCGGAAAATCTGCAAGGATCACCCATTCATATAATATTGAAAAAGAAAAGCAAGGGGAATGATCGTAAATAATGGCACAACTTAGAGACTTATTTCCTCTCAAGCAAGGAAAGGTGCGCGATATTTACGATCTGGGAAACGAGCTTCTTATCATTGCATCTGACAGAATTTCTGCGTTCGATTACATTCTTCGTGATGAGATTCCGGATAAGGGAAAAATCCTTAATCAGATATCAGCTTACTGGTTTGATCACACTGCTTCAATCATTCCGAATCATATCATCTCAACAGAAGTGAAAGACTTCCCTAAAGATATTCAGGATGCTTTTGATGACCTTGATAAACGCTCGATGCTGGTCAAAAAAGCTGAGAAATTTCCCATTGAATGCATTGTTCGCGGTTATATTACAGGCAGCGGCTGGAAGGATTATAAGAAGTCCGGAAAGGTTTGCGGAATAAAATTGCCTGACGATCTCAAAGAATCTGAAAAACTTCCCGAACCCTTATTCACACCTTCGACAAAAGCTGAAGAAGGACATGATGAAAATATTAGTTATGAAGAAATAAAACGTGTAGTCGATCCTCTCCTTGCAGAAAAGATAAAAGAGATCAGTCTTCATCTCTATACCTTTGCTCACGATATTCTTGAGAAAAAAAATATTATTCTTGCGGATACTAAATTAGAGTTTGGTTTTTATAATAATGAGATCATTCTGATCGATGAGATATTCACTCCTGACTCCTCACGCTTTTGGGACAAAGATGAGTATGAACCGGGCAGATCTCAGAAAAGTTATGATAAACAGTTTGTGCGGGATTATCTTTTATCTAAGGGAATACAACATAAAAAGGATATTTCAGCCGATGATGACATTCTTCATCTTCCAAAAGATATTATCGAAAAGACACGCGAAAAATATATGCAGGCATACACTAAGATCACAGGAAAATCATCTTTATGAAAACTATACTTATTGTTGATGACGAGCAGGACACACTGGACTATCTTTCCTATGTGCTTCCGAAAAGGAACTACAAAGTGACCACTGCCGATAATGGATTTGATGCGTTACAGATCGTTCGGGAGCAGCATGTTGACATTATACTCAGCGATATTGCAATGCCGGATATGGATGGATACGAGCTTTATTCACAGATCAGAGATTTTGATGACACAATTCCGATAATCATGATGACCGGTTTTGGATATGATCCGAATCATGTGCTGGTAAAAGCCAAAAAGGATGGCTTGCACGACATAATTTTTAAACCATTTGAGATCGATGACCTTGTTCATATGATCAAAAATGCATTAAAAAAAAACTTAGGAACTAATTGAAAGGCAATTTGAGAATATTAATTATTACCAAAGCACGGAGGTAAAATGAAAGGTAGATTCACTAGAAGTAAAGTCTCCCCCAAAAGCCACAAAAAGGTAATTGCATTCATCTACGCCAAAGACATTCAGGGCAATGATGTCATTAAACTTGAACAATATCTAGAGGAACGTGATGATCTGCATCACATCTATATCATCCTTGAAAAGAATCCCTCACAAAATATCATCACATTATGTAATAGATACAACCATATAAAACTTTTATACAGCAAAAATCCAAGGATTGAGATCGAGGACATAAAGCGGCAGTTCAATGGAGTGGAAGTAAAATTTGAAGATAGAAATTTCGAGGACATCAAAAATCGGTAACTCGAAAATCATTAGCTTCTAATATAATTTGTTCTTTGAAGAGGTGATTTTCGGATCACCTCTTTTTTTTGGAATAGTCTTTTATGGAGTAGCCGACTCCGTCGGCTTTACTATCTTTCGGCGAGGGACTCGCCGATTTCATACAATACATCAAATTATGGTTCTTTCACTTTTACTTTATCAAATTTGTATTTCTTCATTAAAAAGAGCATTTCGTTTTCATCCCTTTCAAAATAATCTTTATAACTACAAAATTTATAATCTTCACTCTTTGTAACATAACCATGTTTCACCGGATTATAATGAATATAATTAAATCTGGCGTAGATTCAAGTAATAAGTGCAACTTTTGACGATTTTATTAATTGTCAAAGAAAAGTTGCACTTATGAGAAAATATAAACAGATAACCCAAGAGCAGAGATATGAAATATCAGGCTATTCACAAGC
>Ga0265594_1000137_pt1 | contig 58686 bp, 56 predicted proteins | sample saktaG_11_FD_190147 | JGI IMG/M metagenome (GOLD analysis project Ga0265594, IMG submission 190147) | Saline water microbial communities from Sakinaw Lake, British Columbia, Canada - sak_2011_5_24_80m | ecosystem: Environmental > Aquatic > Non-marine Saline and Alkaline > Saline ...
TATATAATACCAGGACACGCCCACGCTATTAAAAAAATGTCAAGCAAAAAATGACTTAACCTGCCGTTTATTTTAGAAATATTATGTAATTCGCATGCAATTTCCTAACCGGAAATTACTGACTTTTTTGATGAATTGACAATTTCAAACCTGAACCGACAAAATGATTTCCTCATCACACCTCCTTTTTGCAATTATTTGAAGTATTTTAATATAACATGCTTCACATAGCAGACTTGGTCAGTTGCTATTACTTGCAAGAAGTGCCGCACCCAAAGCCCCCACCATTTGTGGATTTTTTGGAATCAGGATATCCTTGCCAAGAGCTTCTTCCAACAAATGGTGCATACACGAATTTCGCGCCACACCACCTGCAAAGACAATTGGTTCTTTTACGGAGACCCTTTTCAACATGCCCACCGCCCTGCTCACCACTGAGCGATGCAGGCCCAGGGCGATTCCCCTGCGATCTTCACCTTTTGCCACAAGCGAGGTAACTTCCGATTCAGCAAACACGGTACACATGCTGCTGATCTGGATATTATTAGTTGCCTTGAGCGCCTCCACTCCAAATTCATCTAGGCCAAATCCCAGAGCATGTGCCATGATTTCGAGGAATTTGCCTGTTCCCGCGGCACAACGGTCGTTCATCTCAAACTTGATCACCTTGCCTTCATTATTGACTGAAATAGCCTTGGAGTCCTGTCCTCCGATATCAAGTATCGTCCTGCCATCAGGAAAAAGGGCATTTGCGCCAACAGCATAAGCCTTGATCTCTGTAACTGTTGGCGCATCAAAATAAAGTTCAAAGAGATGCCGGCCATAACCGGTAGCCATGATATAGTCATGTTTCACACCTTTAAGAAGCGTTCTGGCCTGCGCCATTGGGTCAAAGCCGGAATCGGCCTGCCTGCTTTCAACGATCTCGCCGTCCCTCAATATAACCAGCTCAATGCTACGTGAGCCAATATCTATACCTGCATATCTCATTCAGAAGTTCTCCTCTATACTTAAGAGCTGTTTTAATCGTTTGTGTCACCTTCATCTAATATCCGGGTTTAACTACACCTTTTATGGCAGTGACCGTCTTTTCAGGGGACAGAAGGCAACCATGACTAATTGTCAATTCAGGAATAGAATCCTTGACCAGATCGAAAAATGCCTGCTGCGCCTTAATCGAAAAATCCCCATACCCCGGGCTGTATCGATGGGTAGTGGTGCAACCTTCATTCCGGCATTGTTGGGTAATATCCAAATCCATCCCTCTTATTTCTTCTTCCACCAGAAAGCTCCCCAGTCGATCCACTATGTATCCATTAAAGACCTCGTTATTTCTAAGATATTTCCTGGACCTGCGTTCAATATCCTGCCCGAGGGTTACCGTTATAAGATAGACCTTTACTGAGTGCTTGAGCAATTTAGTAATCGACTGACTTTCGCGAGCATAAATGTGAAAAAGACCATAAAACTCATCAATTGATACGCACCTGCACCACTTTTTTGTATCCAAAAGGCTAACCAATTCTTTCAGTAACAAGGATACCCTTTCTTTTTGGGAACCATTCTGGGGAATCCGAATGTATTTCAGCATCCTATTAGTTACTGTGGCGCAATCTCTTACCATATGATTAGATGTAACTCTTTGATTGTTTGAGAAGTTTTTCAACCAATGAAACCGCCCTTACGGCGTCACGTGCATATCCGTCAGCACCAACAGAACGAGAGACTTCATGATTTACGGCAGCTCCCCCAACAATAAAAAGCACGTCTCTTATCCCTTCTCTATGAAAAGCACTAATGACTTTCCCCATCTCCTTCTTAGATTCTGTGGTAAAGGCAGATAATCCAATAAATGAAGGACGGTAATTCAGATAAGCTTCTATGAATGCGTCTGCATTCACGTCCACCCCCAAATCAACTACTCTATGACCGTGAGTTTCAAAAAATATTTTAACCAGGTTTTTCCCTATTTCGTGGATATCGCCCTTGACCGTGCCGAGGACGATATCAAATTTTTGTGTCTTTTCGCGATCGAGCCTGTCCTCCAAAAGCTGAAATCCCTTATAAAATGTATCGACCATGAGAAGAATGGAGGGCAGAAAACATCTCTTTGCCTCATACATGGCGCTCCCCTTGCGGATACCCCGCGTTAGGCCGCTGCTAATAATGGTTAGCGGATCGACGCCGTCCTCAAGGGCTGCTGCCACTCCCTGCCTGGTTTCCTCACCGTTGCCGGCATAGACATTCCGGCTGATTTTCGAAAGCAGAGGAATGTGAGGTCTAATGTCAGCAAAGGATTTTCTGCCGGTTTCCAGGAAGAGCCTGACATTTTCAATGGGTGCAGAGGGAGGAACAGCACAGCCGGTGCTCAAGACAAAATTATCCTTTAAAGCCATCATGGATACCAGATCGGAGGTCCGGGAAACGACCTCATCAGGCGATCCAAGTTCGATAACTTCGACCGGGTCAATATTTCCGATGACATAGACCTCATCAGGTATTTCATCCTCCACAACCAAGAGATCCATGCAATTATCAAAGCTTATCCCACGTACGCCTGTCCTGACCATCTCTTGAACAATTTGATAGGTATCGCCACATATGTGAAGGACGGACGGGAGAGATGGGAAGGACTCAAAAATCCTTTTTAGATAAACGCCGGAGTACTCCCGGAATTGATCAGGGGGAATCAGGACTGAGAGCGGATCAGAGACCCATACCAGATTTGCCCCTGCCTCGATGAGATAGGAGGCATAACGCATTGCGAAGTCACAGGTTTTTTCAAGAAGGCTCAGGACTTCCTTGGGATCATCTATGAGTTTTCTTAGTAGTGCCTCCTCTCCCGCAACCTGGCCCGCCACAGTAAAAGGACCGTAGACCAGCGCCGATCTCAGTTTATCAGGAAACTCTCCCGCCATCCTCCTCAACACGTTGGCGTTTACGGCCATTCTGGGAACTTGGGCCGGGTCTGGGAGCGACACGACCTGGGCTGTGGCCGCAACTGCGGGCATCATTTTCTTGAAATACTTAGCCTTTGCCCCCATGGCCTCCGCCTGAATAACCGCATCATGAAAATAGAAAAGAATATCGGCATCTATCCTTTTATAATAGTTTCTTAACGCTTTAAACTTTATGTCAGCATTCCAAAGTATGTCATCAATATCCACATCCACCATTTGGCAGGAAGGAAGCGCATTTATTGGAAAAACAAAATGATGCATCATAATTTTCGCCATTTGATTAAAAGTGAACTCTATCTAATCCGTTTTCTAACATGCCGTGAATTATTGTGCAGTAATCTTTGAACTCCTTGCTCGTCCTGGCTCTCGGTCTCGATCCATCAATTTCAATGACATCGTGAATTCTCCCAGGCCTGCTTTTCATAACAACGACAGTATCAGCAAGGAAAACTGCCTCGCTGATACTGTGTGTGACAAATAAAATTGTCTTTCGCTCGGTCGCCCATATCCTGATCAATTCATTCTGCAAGAAGTCTCTCGTCCGGGTATCCAATGCGCCAAACGGCTCGTCCATCAACAGGATTTTAGGATTTACAGCCAATGCCCTTATGATAGCCACCCTCTGTTGCATGCCGCCGGAGAGTTCATAAGGATAAGCATCGGCATAATCAGCGAGTCCCACCATTTCGAGATATTTTCTTGCTGTTTGTGTCCTTTTTCTCTTGTCGATGTTTTTCTCCTCAAGTCCGAAGGTTACGTTCTCCAGTACGCTCCTCCAGGGAAACAGAGTATATTCCTGAAAGACAACGCCTCTTTCGGGGCCGGGGCCGTTAATCTCATTTCCCTCTAAAACAATTTTTCCTTCTGTCGGCACCTCAAGGCCTGAAATGAGCTTTAAAGTTGTAGTCTTCCCACATCCCGATTCTCCTACGATACAGACAAATTCACTCTCATTTACATCCAGATTCATATTGCTTATGGCCTGGAATTTCCCCCCATTGTTCTTATTAAATGTCTTCGTAATATTGGTTATTTTTAGCATCGCCTACTTCATCCTGCCGACCCATGCAAATCGTTTCCTCTCCACATGCCTGAAACCCCAATCCATAATGAATCCAATAAAGCCAATAACAATCATGCCGGCCACAATTATCTCAGTGCGAAGAAGTTCATAGGCATACCAGATAAGATAACCAAGGCCTGCATTGCTGCCCGGCATCATCTCTGCCGCTACAAGGCACATCCACCCTATCCCCATTCCGATCCGTAGACCTGTCACTATCGAGGGAAGGCTGGCAGGGATAATTACCTTTAAAAGTAGCGAAAAGCCTCTTGAACCGAGAGTCCTTGCGGATTCAATATAAATTTTCGGGATACTTTTTACTCCGTGAATAGTATTGAGTAAAATAGGGAAAAAGACACCGATCAGGATAATTATGATCATGGAAAATTGAACACCTCCAAAGACCACACTGCTACTCAGTGCCGGGAACCAGTCGGAAAGGCCTTTTATCCCGAACCATGCCAGAATCAGAGGAACCCAGGCCAATGGGGGAATTGGCCTTAAGGATTCAACCGATGACGCAAAAATCCTTTCAGCCGATCTATAATAGCCCATCAATATCCCCAGAGGAATTGCCATAGCCGCAGCCAGAAAAAATCCGCACAGCACCCTAATAAGACTTATACCCATATTTTCAACAAGGCTTCCGGTAATAAGAATCTTTGTATCGGGATGAGCCAGGACTTTTCCCACCGCCTCCAACCTTGGAAGGACCATTGGTTTATCAATGTGAATGGCCAGCATCTGCCATATGGATGCCAATAGAACAGGGAGTAAGAGGTTAAAAAATACCTTTTCTAAAACTCGTTTTTTATCCACTAATGAATTTCTTCCTTCGCAAATCCTTTTTCGCTGCATCCATGTATCGAAAATCAAAAACAAGGGGGTCCAGTTCCTTGCCTCGTTTTCCCCGTAACTTTTTGCTGACAATGTTCATGCTGTCCATTATTTTCACATAGGTGTAAACGCTATCTCTCCACTGTTGTGTGGGTGTTGTAGTATACGTAAGGGTCGGCATCGCTACTTTTTCTACGGCCTCTTCAACACCGAGCCAGGATGAACAGTCTCTTGCAGTCATTTCTTTGTCCTGATTGGCTGCATTTACTCCAAGCGTAATCAATTCCATCATTTTGACCAAGAGGTCTCTGTCTCTTTTTGCAAATCCTTCTGTTGCCTCAAGGGAACAGCAGGCATGTCCATTCCACATATTATCGGGAGGAACATCCTGCAGATTGAGAATCAATTTGCCGAGCCCCCTGTTTATAGTAACTGATGGAAACGGTTGAGCCCCGATAATGCCTTCCGTTATTTCGTTTGCTAATGCAGAGATAAGGTTTCCATGTCCTTTCATGTTAATGAAAAGAATATCCGATTTATTATTTGTACGGTCTTCCGTATAGGTAATACCTTCGTAATCAAGGGCCGATCTGAAAATAATGGTCGCCACACAATGAGGCCCCGGCATTCCAATAGTGAATCGGCTTTTGCTGCCTTTGATTTCATTTACGAAATCACTCCAGTTGTTTATAGGGAGCTCCTTCTTGAGCACAAATACATTACCCGCAGTCTGAAGGGGAGAGATGATCTTTGTCTTTACTCCTTTATCTATCGACATAATGATGCCCTGTGTGCCGCTGATTCCAATATCCACACTTCCCTGGGCCACAAGCTTTTCGAGATCCGGCCCCTTTTTGGTGGGAATAAGCTTTACTCTGGCCATCTTCGATCCGTCATAAAAGAAATCATACAGCGTATGCTCACGTACCGGCTTGAGATAGGTCTTATATCTTTCCTGGAAGTGTTCCCATTCCTTTGCAATGACCATTAAGGGTGCGTGATGGTCGGATAGTATATATGCAAAATTGATTGTGGGCACTTTGGCATATGCGATTTTTGCAATAAGGCCTGGAGCCAGTCCGACCAGTGCAGTTCCAGCAGCTAAAGTGCTCCCTTTCTTTAGAAAATCTCTCCTTGTTAGATCCTTTTTATGCTTCTGCATCTCTTTGCTCTCCTTATCTCTGATTTGTAGAAAACTCACACTCAATATAACATTTCCAAGAACGCCTCTATCCTTGTCTTTAATTGCCCCGTATCCGTTAGGGAATAATCTGTCTCAATATGTAGCAACGGTATCTGATACTCTTTCTCCAGAAATTCTTTGATAAGGTAGGATTCTACATTGTAGGTATGGCAGCAGTGCCAGGTCAGATCAACCACGCCCTGAATCTTGAAGTCTTCAACAAGCCGGCCTAAAAGATCGATTCGGCCCTGATTGGGTGTCATACAGGAGCAGGGGATCTTTAGATAACGACTTGCGATGGACCTGTAAGGATCACCATCTTCATCTACAAGCCGATCAAAACTCTTGATACCTGTACAATTCTCTTGGCAGGTTACAATACCCCCGCATTCCTCAATCAACCGTAGTACCTTTTCCGAACCTTTTCCTATCGGACAACCGGTAAGAAGGATCCTTGGTGCTTCAGGGCTGCACACCGATCTCCCTTTCCTTTTTATGACCTTAAGCTCATGAGCAAGTTCCTGTAAGGCATTTACATAGTCTTCGAGCTCAGCAGAAAAACCCTTGCATTCCATTACCAGCATCATATCCAGGCCTGAAATGGGTACAGGATACTCCGTACAAAGGCTGACAATTTCTTTTAATAATATTCTTTTATTGTTGTGAAGTTTAATCTGATGCTTTAACTCTTTTTCGGTTATCTTTGTGCCTGTCTGAGTCTCCAAAAAATCCTTAAGCCGTACAATTTCTTCGACCCAATAATTCAGGGAACGGTCTCCGTCCGAGGTGGGCGGTAGATGCATGAGAAACAATGGCTTAATTCTTTTCAATAGTTCAAACATCTTCTTTTTACCGTCACAGGTGGTCTCCCCAATAAGAAAATCAGAGAAACCAAAGTAGTCGCACGTATCTGTGATGGCATATCCGAAGCTCGACTTGATCAATGGGCAAAGATTTACGGGCAGGACAGTCTCCGCATCACTAAGGGGGCTTTGATTCTTCCCGCAGAGACCCACAGGAATGGCACCGGATGCGCGAACCAGCTCCTTTGGAGCAAAGATACAGTACAGGCCAACAACCTTTATCCCTGCTTCCTTCATCTTTTCAAATTCAAGTTGGCTGTTTTCTCTTAAACGTTCAAACAGGGATATGTTTTTCGGTCTCAATGCCAAGTTCCTTTGCCTCCTACTTAATCAATTCTATGAATGCTTCCACCCTCGTTCTGAGCTGTCCCACATCCTCCATGCTGTAGTCCGTATCAATCCGAAGTGTGGGAATATTCTTTGCTTCAAGGGCCTTTTCAACAGGCATGGCTTCCATGAGATAGGGCTGGCAGAATTGCAGACCGTAATGGATGACGCCGTCTGCTTGATATTTTTCAACCATCTCAACAATATGATCGAGACGATCCGGATTTGGTGTGAAGATGGCGCAGTCTACCTTGAAATAGCGGTCAACAACGGCCTCCATAAGTTCATCCAGAGTATTTCCGGAGTCATCGGTCAGATTGCGTGTGCCCCGCTCTCCCACACATGACTCTTCCCCCACAATAACGGCACCGGCAGTCTCTATAATCCAGGGGAGCTTCCAGTTGGGAACGGCCATGGGGCAGCCGGATATTAAGATTCTGGGAGTTGCTTTCGGAACGACCCCCTCCTTCTTTTCGATACGTGCCTCCAGTTCATCGCAGACCTTATTAACCGAATCGGTAAAACGTACAGGGTCATCATAGAAAAAAACCTGATTGGCTAAGAGCGCGTCCAGTCCTGAAATAGGGGCCGGGTTTGCTTTTCGCAGATTCGAAAGCCTATGAATGGCCTTTCGCTTGTTGTTGACCATCTTAGTACCCTTCTTGAGCCTGTCCGCATCAATGGTTATGCCCGTAAGTTTCTCAACCGCCTCCTTAAAACGCAGATATTCTGCTTTTAAAAGAGCCTTTCCTTCCGCAGATTTTACCTGTGGCAGGTCCATAACATAGAGATTAGGGACAAGATCATTTAGAATCTCATAGGACTTCTTCTTGCCATCGCAGGTATTTTCCCCAACAATCATGTCTGAACACTCCATATAGGGACAGACTTTCGCCAGATTGAATCCGAAGGCCGATTTGATGAGGGAACAGGTGTTGCGGGGCAGAAGTCTTTCCACCTCCTCCATTGCAAAATCAGCCCCTGTACAAAGACCAACCAGTGTAGCATCGGTAGCGCGCACGATCTCTTCCGGCACAAATACACAAAAGGAACCGATTACCTTTCGACCAGCCGCTTTTTCGTCCATCAATTCTTTGATCCTGAGGCCGTGGATTTCGCTCATGACAAAATCAAAATATCCCATTCCTTCCGGCCGGTTCTTCTGGGCGAGATAAATATCCTGATAGCCTTTTCCAAGCACCTCCAGCAGGGCATCGTGCGCCGCAAGATCAAGTCCTAAATTTTCCCACATACTTTTGTAATCTTCGCTCATTCTCTTTCCTCCTGTAAGTTTTTATTTTAGAAGCACTCGCACATCACTCTGTTTGCGACTGAATTCGATTAAGAAAAGCGCATGAGCCAGACTGAAAAGATTTGAAAAGTGATGATTAGAAATAAAAGGAAGGGAATTGGTTTTTCAGTTTGGCCCCGTGCCTACCGAACCCGGGTAGAATTTGGATCGTGGTTCAGGTAAAGCCGAAAAATTCATACATGGCCAAACTCCTTATGAAGGGGTTTTTGCAGTGCTCTTGTAGAGCTATTATTTCGTTTATAACCGATAGTTACTTCTTATATGTTGACTACTTTGCCGGCAGTTAAGAGGGCGTCGACTATCTTATACATGTTACTAATTTTGCCGACCTTCAATTTGTCTTTTATTCCATAATAGCCCAGGCAGATACCGCAAGAGAAGGTTTCAACATTCCCTTTTTCTTCGTGACCTTACACCCCTCACTTATAGCTTTCGCTTTCAGCCATTGTGAAAAACCTGGTCTCTGTTATCCTAAGACTGTTAATATGGTATCATGCGACTACCTAAATTTAGGGAATAAGTCAAATTCATAATAGTTATAGTTCGTAGCTAATTATAACTGAAATTTATGATAGTTAAGTTATTTATGAGTTGCGATCAATTCAAGAATATCACTATTCAACAGATGGAATCTCTTGTCCTTATCGTTGAAAAAGGAAACTTCATCTGTGCTGCCAGGAAGGTATTTCTGACCCAACCGTTTCTGACCAAGTACACTAAGAATCTGGATGCATTTTCCCATGAGGCTGGTCTTACTTATATTAAACACTAAGCCCGGATCCGACATAACGCGACTGTTGCAGAATACCTCGACGACCAAAGATTGTTTCCTTGACATTGCCGGTAGCTACGAACTGGATTTGTGGGGACGAATCAGATCGGAAAAAGAAGTAACCATGCTCGAATTGTCATGTATTGGATAAAAGCTGAATACGATTAACAACTATTTTTCCGGTCTTGCAAACTTTGAAATTTTTTAGGTTCCCAGTCCAATTAAAAGACTTTGTAGTTGTTAAAAGTTATATCGAATAGCCGCATAGATATTCGTATTATTCTCAAATTGACCAAAAAAAGTATGAGACTCTTCTCCTGAAAAAATATTCGCTCCCGTTTCCAAAGTTAGTTTGTCGGTGTACTTGTAATGTATGTTCGGACGAAGATAGGCATCCCTGTCACTGGGCGAATAATACGACGAGAGGGATAATTCCAGCTTCTGATTCATCAGCAATTTCGTTAATTGCAGCGTTATGACATGCCTGTCGCGATCCCGGGCCGGACCGCTGGACAGGCTTGCCTTGTAATCACTATAATCCAGCATATACTCAATGTAATACTGCAGGCTTGCGTTAAAGTCTCTTGCGAGATCCTGCGTATAACCTGCCAGGCACCGCATTTCCGAGTTATTGACCAACGGGTTTGAGCCGCTTTCGTCATCGACAGACTGATAATAGGCACATTCGATATTTCCGATCCCCAGACCGATTTGCCCTCTGGCACTGAAACCGTAAACATTTAAATCAGGAAACACAGCCACGCCTGAGTGTGTCTGGCCGCCAGGTCGTTTCCAGAATCCGTGATAGCCATATAAAGCCAATTCATAATTGTTGATATTTTTATAAACACGTATGGCAATCTCATCATCCTGAAACCAGCGATCAGGTTTATCAGCGGTGACAATCGCATCCTGACCGGCACATCTTTCCAATCTCTCATTCCAATATGAAATATATTCCCCGGTAATGTATCGGTCCGAGTCAAACTGCGGAGTATAGACCGCATCAACATTGGCCAGATCCGTAAAAAAGCTTATCTTTGCAGCATTAGATGGAGCCTTGAGGTACTCCTTGTCCCGTCCGATAAAATATGACTGCCAGTCCTTTGGAAACATATCGTTTAAAAAAACCAGATCACCCGTTCCCCAGGTCAGAACCTGACGGCCGATCTTGATATCCAGAAAATCGGTTGGTCTTGAGAAAAACCAAGCTTCCCGAGTGTCGCATTCGCCCTGTTCAGTTACGCCGTCACCCCATACATCACCCTTGTACTTGAATTCCGCCCAGTCAGTATAGGTAAAAAGTTCAGCCTGAAGTCGGGTTTCCATTACAGAGATATCTTTTTCATGCGGATCATTTTGCATACGACAGCCTGCTCGCAGTTCAAGGAAACCATGTATTTCGAGGGAAGGAAACTGATCCGGAGAAGAATTTTCATTGGCCTCGGCAGCGTGAACTAAGGGTTCGAAAAACATCAGGATAAAGAACAACATCAGAAAAAATAACTTGCCAGGATTTACCGGTTTTATCATCGCATTGCATTTCGTGGGGGTCTTCTCAGATAGCGTTCCGTAAAAATCTCATCACCGAGTCCAATATTGTACCGGATATTGGAAAAGGTCATTTCCGTCATACTGCCATTTTCCAAGTCTTTGGCAATCGACGTGGTTACCGTAGGGTATGCCACCTCTTTACCGTTTTCCGCGGACTGGATTTCTTCAAGCTTTGTAGCCTCGATAATACGATAGAGCCTGTCGCCTTTTTTAAAGAATTCCATTTTCATCGGCATAAATGTTTTTTTATCGATGTGGGCTATGTAGTATTCAAACTCCACGTTATCAGGATTTTTAGGTATATTTTTGAGGATATAATACTGGTCCGTTTTCTTAATCAGTTCATGTGTGTCTTCGGTGGGACTGCGACCGGAAATATCTTCATACAAAAAATCCGATCCGACAAAACTGGTCCGCTTATCGCTTGCGGCGATACGTTTAACCAGATCCAAGCTGGGCATATAGAGCCAGCGGTCATCGTCTTTTTCGATCGCGACATGTTTGTGCACCATAAAGACCATCTTGCGCACATCGGCAGGCGCCTGAAAAAAGGAGTAGTACTTCTGGTCCCGGTCTCTGTCGTCAACATTTTTCCGGAGCATATTGAACTCCCTCATTCGTATCCGTCCCTGCTTGTCCTGTATCACCATGGTGACTTTACCCTTGCCGTCCGCTCCCTGGTACAAGGCCATATGGTTGGCTTTCCGCACGATTTCATCCACTGTCAGTTCATCTGCCCGTCCTTCACCACACGCAAATCCTATAAATAATACAAAAAATGCTGCAATGATTATTGATTTCGTTTTCATTTCATCCCTCGCTTTCTTCGATTAAATGCTCACTTGTAGTAAACCGGCCTGGAAGTTTGACTGGCTGGGATGCGGCTTCTTTAACCTTAACCTTCTTGAAAAACCACTTTTCCGCTGCAGTTAATATCGCAGGTAGGGCCAGCAGTGTGATGACGCCAGAAAGCATCATGATTGCAAACAGCATAATCCCCATTGTCTTGTAAGGCACTAACGGCGCCATCATCAACGGCAGAAATCCTATTGCTATTACCAGTACATTCCGGCTTATCGCCCTGGCCGGTTCGTCGAACATCTTGTCGACCGTATCTTTCCAGGAACCTGTTTCAGTATATTTGTTAAGGCCTCGCTGCAAAAAGTGAATCGCAAAATCTACCGCCATGCCCAGCGCCAGAACTCCCAGAACCGCAATCGGTAGATCGTAATCTTTTCCGATAATTCCGATGATGCCGTAAATCGTTAAAACGGTAATTGTCAGCGGCACCATACACAGCAGCCCCCAACGGAAAGAGCGAAACAGGAAGGACATCATTAAAAAAACCACCACAAAACTTCCGATGAACGATCGCAGCATCGTCGGAATCAATTTGTCTTCCAACACAAGATTGATGTAATGCAGACCAGCCCAGCGGTGGTTCAGTTCGACGGGAGGCGGGACCTTCTTGAAGTAGTTGTCGACCGCCTTGACAGCAGCCTTCATGTCCTTGCTGTCACCCGTCTTCAACTGCATCCATATATTGGCGCTCATATAGTCAGGCGTAACCATATGCCACAGATCATTGGGACGGTGGCCCTGCTGGAACTGCAAATAGCACTGAGCAACGCCCTGCAGTGTGTCCGGGACGCGGAAATTTTCGGGCTTTCCGTCAATAATCTCCTGACTAACCTTGCAAACCGCATCCACAACGGAAGTGGTTTTCCCGACCAACCCGCTTTCCTCCATGTGGCGCTGCAATGCAGCCATATACCTGAGAACCTCGGGACGCTTGAAGACTTTCATCTGTTCTTTCTTAACGCCAATGCAGGTCCGCAGTTCATCATATGCGTAGAAATCATCATCGGATACATTCTCGGACTTTTTATCAATATGACTTATAATCGAATTCAGAAAATCTCCGTATGACCGGCTCTGCCTGGCCAGTCTCGGAAGAATTTCCGTAATTTCCTTTGCCAGTTCCGGGGCATTTTTGAATTCGGCCTTTATCTGGTCGGCAACAACAACCAAATCCCGGGAGATCTTCTGCGCATCCTTTTCGGTAAATTTCTCCTGTTTTTGACCTTCCAGTACCAGATAGGCTGTATAGGTGCCATCAAGGTGCTCGTTCAAGGCAATGTCGGCCTCACGGATGGGGTGGCCTTTTACAAAGCGTTTGGCATAGTTATCATTAACCTGGATTTGAGTAGTTCCCCAAATTGCAACGGCAACCACAATTGCCAGTACTCCGAGAATCGATTTTGCATGGTTATAGGTCAGATTGCCGATTGCATGCAATGTTTTGGTCAAATGGCTCCGCGTATCTTTTTGCCGTTCATACATGCCGAAATTCTGCAACCTTTTTTCGGGGATCATCATGATGTACGCAGGAACAAAAACAACGGTATAAAGCCAGGCAATCACGACGCCGATACTAAGGAAAGCGCCAAAGATCTGGGCGGGGGGAATGGGCGTAAATATCAGGGAAGCAAAACCTGCGGCGGTGGTCAACGATGTATAAAAGATGGGCACAAATAGTGTATTCATAACGTCTTTAATAGTCTCTTTACGTCCTCTTTCTATTGTAAAAACATCTAAAAAATCGGATAGAATGTGTATGGAACTGACAGCACCTATACACATCAGAAAGATCGGAATCATCGAACTCAGGATATGAACCTCGAAGCCCAAGGCAATCATTAATCCCATCGTAGACATGACTGAAAACATCGCAATGATAATCGGCAGAATTACCAGCTGCCATTTTCGGAAAAACAGCCATAACAGGAAAAAAATGGCCACCATGGCCAACAGTGACCCAACAGCCATTTGAGAAAACATCTCCACGCCGATTGCGACTTCCGCAACCGGCACGCCTGATATATGGTACTCTTCATCACCCTCCATTTGTTCAATTTTTTCGTTCAATTCACTGCAGATACGATAACTCAAATGCTTGTCCGTTAAAGGCAAGTATATGCACATCACTGTGCCGTCTTTCGAAAACATCCTGCCCACGAGCATCTGATTTGAAAACGCTTTTTCCTGAATGACCCGGGCCTCTTTTCTGGTCTCCGGCGGCTTGGACATGAGCCATTCGAACTTGATCTCTCCGGGTCTTCCTTGGCTCATGTGATCTGCCAGCGACGGAGCAAGCATATCCGCCTCGATGACGCCGGATAAACGATCGGGATGTTCTTCATCCGGCCAACAAAGCGTCTTGGCGAATTCGGTCAGTTCATACACGCGCTTCAACGTCGCCGGATTGAACACACCATCCGGATCACGCTTATTGACAACACCCAGTACAACGGTTTCGCTGAGCGCAAATTGTCTTTTGCTTTCATTATGAAATATACGATGGGGTTCATCTTTCGGGATCATGTTTTCTGGATCCGTATCGACCTCCGCCAGCGGGAAAAATGCACACATGGCGATGGTAAACAGCACCATTACCAGTGTGGCAAGCTTGTAATGGTTGATCGAGAAATCAATTAAAGTATTTTTTAATGTTTTCATATCCTTGCTCCAATAATCATAATGGTTAAGGCACTTAACTTTTATTTTAAAAAAATTACTTCCTTGACCGGTTTGAAAGGCGCTGGTCCATGACACTTCCAAGCGCCTCCAAGAGAACCGATAAGGTAGCAATCTGCGAAAGAGAAAATGCGCTCAAACGTTCAACCAAATCGGCCATATCCCTCCCATGAAATTGATCATGAGCTCGAAACGCCTTCCACCCCAAAGGTGTAAGGGAAAGCTCTAATTCCTTGTTACTGTGAACAGCCTGTTTTTTTGATAAATAACCTTTATTGGTCAACTTGGCAACCATCTGCGAGGCCGCGCTTTTTGTGATCCCAAAATGAGAGGCTACTTGTGTAACGCTCATCCGCTCATGTTCACCAATGGCCTGGATTATATGGGCCTCACGGGTCGTGGTTTCTAATCCTTTATCAACAGGTATGGATAATTCTTCAATTCGCGAATACATTTTGGCAATGCGCAATAGTTTCTGAATAGTGGTTCTGATGAGGTCTTCCTTGGTTTCCATAAAATCTATGGTACAGATGCTTAACTATATTGTCAAGAAAAAAATATTGTTGACTTTACCTACGGTTTTTCAGAATCGTTTCGGGAGAATACCGATTATTGTTGCTTGAAAGTCTCTCTGTAGCATTTCTTGACAAAATATCATAATGGTGTTAGTAGTTTAGCATATTTTTGATCTTGAACGTATCATATGTGCTCTTGAACAGCTGTAACCAAGGTGGGGATTATGGTCTGATCATCTAAAGCCCTGTTTCTCAAAATGAGAGATAGGGCTTTTGTCTTTTGTGAATGGCTTAGATTAATAGTGCGGCCGCCAGGGCGAAAAATGAAATGTTATACTGATTGTTATGATGCTATGGAGAAATCATGAGCGTAGAAAAAATTATGAGTAGAATCGTTGTCAGTATCGAAATGGATGATTCGCTATCGATGGTTAAAGAAATTTTCGATAATACTCGTTTCCATCATTTACTCGTAGTCGAATCAGGTAAATTGTTTGGGGTGATCTAGGATAGAGATCTCCTTAAAGCCTTAAGCCCAAACATTGGAACCACCGCTGAAATAGCCAAGGACACAGCAACCCTTAATAAAAAAGTACATCAAATAATGACAAGGAAACCTGTTACGATAGGATAAAACGCAGGGATTTTTGACGCAATAAAAATTTTCATAAATCACAATATTTCTTGTATACCCGTTGTCGATGACGAGCGTAAACCGGTAGGGATAATAAGTTGGTGAGACATACTAAAAGCACTTGCGTTAATCCGAGGCGAACACCCTAACAACACAAATCAACAAGAACGCTTATAAACTCACGCCTGTTATTTGCGGCTTTGTTATCGGACGTTTCGCACCTGTCAACAATGGCGCAGCTGAGAAGCATCCGCAACATTGAGATTTAACTATGTCTAAATCAGCTAATATGATAATTCAAGAATCTCTAGAAGCTGATATTTGTCTGGTACAGCAACTTATTTATACCACTATGGATACTTCCTATTCTACTGTATATCCTTCGGCAGCAATTAAGTTTTTTAAGGAATTCCATTCGTATGACAGGATCAAAGAACGCTATCGAAAGGGAAAAATACTTGTAATTGAAAAAAAAGGCAATATCATCGGTACTGGATCATTTTTTAATGGTGAAATTCTCGGCGTTTTTATCAATCCAGATTTCCAGCAACAAGGCTATGGGAAATCCCTTATGCTGGCATTGGGAAAAGAGGCTAAATCGAAGAGTTATATAATGTTTCTGAGTTTGTATTTCCTTTGGTGTCTGAGGTGCAAGCAAGTTTTTTGGGCAACCGGAGTAAGCACTGCAACCGGCGGCTTGACATCTTCTCGGGTTTGGCTTACGAGAAAACTTGGAGGAATGTATTATGAACACATCACAAGAGAAGGTAGTTCGTAAACGCCGTCATTTATCAGCTGAAGAAAAGTACCAGATTTTTCTCGAAGCCACCATGACTAAAGCCAGTAGAAATGGCAATGTAAGTGAAGTATTGCACCGTTGGGGCATCCATGCAAGCGATCTCACGCGAATCCGGAAGAGCGTGGAAGAAGCTGCCATCGGTTCCTTTAAAGCCAGAAAAAGCAGGAAACCCAAAGTAGATTACGATCAATATCAACAGATCAAAGATGAAAAAGAACGACTTGAAGCCACTGTGTTAGAGCAGGCGGCAGAGCTTGCCTTGCTCAAAAAAAGATCGCTCGGCTTAGATGGTGACCTTAACGGGAAAGACGTTAATGAAGACACCAAAGGAGCTCTGGTAGAATTGATTGCCGGGGCCTGTAAGAAGTATTCAGTGACCATTAAATTCTGTTGCCAGAAGCTGAGGCTTAACGTGAAACGCTACCAACGCTGGATACGTTTGCACATAGAAACTGGGCGATACGGTGGCAGAAAGCCCGGTCCTGAAAAAGCTCCACACGGGTTGCTACCGGAGGAAAAGGGGATTATCATCAAGCTGGCAAAAGATGACACTTATGAGGATCTGTCCCCCCGACAACTTTCGGTGGCTGCCTCAGAAACCGGCCAGGTAGAAGCCAGCGCCTCCAGCTTCTATCGAGTGATGAAACAAGAGCAGTTGATGGGAAAGCGTCAGAGGAAACCAAGAACACCGCAAGAGAAGCCAGAAGTTAAACCTAACCGTCCTAACGAGATCTGGAGCTGGGATCTGACCTACATTGCCCTGGGACCGATATTTGTGTATCTGTTTGCTATCATTGATGTGTATAGCCGAAAGATTGTCGGGTGGCACCTTGGCTTCAATGCCACAGTTGAATCCATGAAAAAGGTCTGGGATCATGCTTTGGACAATGAAGGGCTTCTTGAGGTAATGGGAGCACCTCAAATGCCAACCGCTCTATCGGATCATGGCGTACAAATGGCCAAGAAAAGCGCCAAACAGTTTTTCAAAGATCTTGGTATCAAACAGCTTTTTGCCCGGTATAAGACTTCTGCTGATAATGCCTGGATTGAGTCGTGGTTCCGTATCCTTAAGTATGACTGCTTACGATATAAGGATTACATCAGCTTTGATCAGATCAAGGAGATTATACGACAATTTATTATAAGCTATAACACACAGTGCTACCATGGTGCTATTGGCTATGTAACCCCGGAGCAGATGCATTCTGGCCAGGCTGAAGAGATTCTAATGGCCAGAGCCAAAAGGAAACATTCTGCCCGTCTGCACCGGCTAAAGAGAAACCGTGAACAAGTAAGTCAACCTGAGTTGACTCAAGCCGCATGAAAATGTTGCTTCGACCTTCCCTCATTTTGGTGTTGACAACTCAGAAACGGGCCAAGTGGGTTGACCATAATGCAATAAAGATCCTAAACGTGGCAGGTCCAAGAGCCAGTAAAGATCCAGATATATACAACACCACAACGAAGATACTGGAAACTATGTTGGCAATTAAAAAGGAAACTGATTATTAAGGCGTCAGGCTATGAATGAAGTGATGTCACATAGCGGGTATATGCACTTGGAAAATTAATTATGGAGTTAGGATATTGATTTGCTGTGTGCGATTTATGGAATGCTGAACTCAGCCGACGCTGCCTTTATTCGGTCGGTTGCAGTGACAGATTAGGCCCTAGCCTTCAGGCCATCAGAGAAGCTCATAAGCATGAGCTAATTGCCATTGTGCGGTCGGGGGTTTAAATGAATGTTGAAATCGTACCACAAGAGCTTCAAAGGTATTATTAAGCTGATTACGATCACGTAATACTTTGAAGCCCTGTTGAAGGTCGGCGCTTACCATTAGTCGCGAAAGGGCCTCGACTTCTCCATATTTGTCAATCATGGGCCGAGTCCGTGTCGCTGCGTGGCCAATTTCCCTTTCGTAAAGTTTGATCGTGTGCTCAACTTCCTCTCTAAACGATGCTTCCGACATATTATGTATCCTTATTTTTTAGAAATCGAACCCATCCCAATGGCGCTCTTCAGCCGTTGCGGTTAGCTGTCAGCTGCAAGAGCATGGTTAGCCAGCCGGCAGGCGATGAATTCGTACACTATGGCTGCTAAACGAAGTCCTGGCAATTTATCAAGACGCTCAACCGGGCCTTCAGTGACTATGCTTAATCGTAACTTGTACGGGTCTCTTCATCCGCCATGGTGGGCTCGACAAGTGGCTTCCAGACAGGATCCTCCCATGTCCCAAGATGAGTGTGTATTTCGAGATACTTTTTTGGTATAGGGTGTGTCCCTACAACGACCTTGACAGCATAGCGTTTTTCAAGAAAGGCTTTGAATGTATCGATATAGGGACAAGGGGGATAACCAACCACCAGGCCGGTAGCTAAATGAATAACTTCTGCCCCATTCTTTACCATCTCTTCGCCTGCATATTCTATGTTGCCGCCAGGACAACCATCGCACGTTGTAAAACCGACCAACTCAACTTCGGTGTCCGTGTATATGCTGAAAGCTCCTTCCTTGTTCCTCATCGCTCGGAGACACTTCCCACCCGCACAGCGGCGATAGCGATCACAGATAACTATTCCAATCTTTGTCTTTGAATTCATGACAACTCCTTTTCTAATTCTTGATTGGTCAATTTTAACGGCATTCGTCTGGGTACCGGTTTGTCTTTTTAGGTCCTTTCATTCTTGCCACTTGGACACTTACTATCAGTTAGGTTTTGGTGTCCACTTTGTTCGGGTAAGTTTATTTCTTGTGAAGCAGCACTGTTATATTTTGGGGGTTGTTGGGAGGTTTTTTTTCTTCTCTTCCTACTTCAATTGTGTTTCTGTTATATGCTTTTCTTTATATGGAAATTGTCTCTCAAATTCATTTAATTCATCCTCTTGTATTTGAAATACAGCATCTTCATAGTACCTGCCCGTTATCCCTTATAAACTATTTTTCGTTAATTCAAACCCCATAAAATAATTTGCGTTTTCTCCTTCGCTTGTTTGTATATTAAATACTTCTGCGTTCGTAAATGCAAATCTTGAATAATAATGAGGATTTCCCATAAGGAATATTCCTTTATACTTTAAATCTCTTGCTCGTTTTATTGTTTCATTTATCAATTTTGTTCCTATTTTATTTTTTTGATATTCAGGGAGGACGCTTACAGGTCCAAGGCACAAAACCTCAAAGATATTGTTTTCAGTATTAATCACTTTGGCCTTTGAATACATAATATTTCCTATTATTTTTGAATTATGACACGCTACATAATCTAGTTCTTTTACGAAAGCATCAGATGTTCTCAATTTATGAACCAATAAATGTTCATCACATCCCGGTTTATATATATCCCAGAATGCTTCTCGTATAATGCTTTCTGTTTCTCGATAATCGGTTTCATTTTCAAGTCTAACTATGAAATCTATGGGTTATCCTCACATACGAGCTATGGCGATTACTCTCCTGCGCGGAGCGTCCACCTAACACGACTAAGCTCAGCCGACGCAAAACCGTGTAGCGGTTGAGCGGTCGGCTGGAGCGATTTGATACTCATTGAGCCTTCCCTTTGTAGCAGCATTAACTTGAATTGCAAAGGCATATCAAACCAGACAAAGTGTGAACATATAATTCCTCATTAGCGATTCTTCTAATAAATGATCATATGCTGTCATGGCTCATCTTTTTGTGCACACGTATGCCGTTTGAAACCCTTTCCCGTACTCTGCCGCATCAATGTGGAACCCGCTTCTTCTGATTATGCCTTCCATAATCCAGTCATATGTGCTGAACTCGTCCCTCGCATGAATTACCGCTTCCTCTGCCAATTGGGTATCTGCCCATGGTCTCAATAGACTCTATCCATTCGTTGATCTTCTGCCGAAGGTCTGTCTCACCTGAAGGGAACACAATGTCAAACAGGTAGAGTCGGCCTCCGGGCTTGAGCATTGCGCAACACCGCGTCAGGGCAGCCAATTTCCAGAAGTCCGGAAGGTGGTGAAGCACCGCAACGCATACAGCCGCATCAGCTAATTCAGCAACATGTTCATAGGTGAGGAGACCGCCCTGGCAAAACACAATGTTGGTCAATCCCTCTCTCTCTGCCTGCTGTCGGCAGTATTCAAGCATCGCGGCAGATATATCAACAGCAATGACGGTGCGACATTTCTTGGCGGCATGAAGTGTAAACGCGCCGGTGCCCGATCCGAGATCAATCACTGTGCTATCGGAGTCAAGTGAAAGACGCCGGATGATATCTTCGCTTGACTTGGTGTAATCCCGGAACTTCTTATGCATGCTGTCGTATGCAGCAACTTCGTCAATCCCGGAATAGTCAACACCAGAGAACTTTATTTCGTTATATTGCCATTTGGGGGCAGTGATTATCTTAATCCTTTCATATTCTTCTTGCCAACACATATATTGTTTAGTTGAATCTATATTTACTTTGCAAAACATGATCTTAACAGGAAATTTATCTCTGGTATTTCCATATCACTTTTATCGTATTTCACTCAATACCTTTTTAATTTCAACATATTTGCCATTCTGGTAAAAAATGAGTGTCTAATTTTTTTTGATATTCATTTAATGGCATTACTGTTGAAATGAAATTACGATTAACAACCTATTTTCCCGTTCTTACAGACTTTGAAATTTTTGTTGGTGAGTGTTTGAGAGAATCACCTTTGTGAGATGAAATCATTCTATTTGCTTTTTGAATTGTTTCTTTAGCCTTTTCCAATGTTATGTGTGCCTTATTGTCGTAGATGGTGTAATCCTTTCTGTGACGGTCAGGCGTGAAATCGGGCATAATGACATTTACTCCTGTCTTTAATCCACGGAAAAGCCCCCTTTCAGGATCGGCGGTTGCAATTGCCGTAGTCACGGGCATATGAGAGTTTCTGGTCACGATTCGTGCCAGTGCAAGAACTCTCACCGCTAATGATAAATCTCCTTGCGGAACCTGTGACAAAGGCGTATCGTGCTGAGGAATAAAAAGACCGATGGACAACATATCCGTATCCAGTTCCTTCAGCAGCAGGATATCCGCATAAAGATCATCTATGCTTTGACCTGGAAGTCCTACAATGTTTCCGGTTCCAATCTGGTATCCTGTTTCCCGTAAATATTCCAGGGTGCGTATCCTGTGTTTCAGGTACTGGTAGGGGTGGAATTTTTTGTACAGCGCTTCACTGGCTGTTTCATGCTTGAGCAAGTAGCGGTCTGCTCCCGCTAGTTTAAACGCCCTGTAGTCCTCAAATGGTCTCTCCCCAACACTCAGGGTAATTGCAACATCAGCATGTTCTTTTATGCGCTCTATGATCCGGCAGAGCATGGATTGGGTGAAATAAAAATCATCACCCGATTGAAGGACAATGGTTTTGATGCCGAATGACGTGATCTGCAGCGCAAGGCCTATTATTTCTTCCTCATCCATTCGGTATCTGTTCAGATTGTTGTTGTCTTTTCGAAGTCCGCAATAAAGACAGTTACGGCAGCAATAGCTGGAAAATTCGATGATGCCCCTGATGTGTACTTCATCACCGCAATGTTTTTTTCTTACTTCATCAGCCTTCTGAAACAGTTCTTCATCTGTGCCTGAGGTTTTCAAATAGTATAAGATTTCATCCCTGTTCATATATCTTTATTTGCTCTTTCAGTGATGATAGAAGCGCTTCTCTTTCATTGGCGGGGATTTCCTCCCATCTATCCGAAACAATGCCGAATCGTTTATTCAGCCGGGTGCGCTCCGAAGGAAGAAGGGAAATTTCCACTTCTCTCTGTCCTGCAATATATGACCACCTTTCCCCTAATATCTCGGCAAACCATATATTAACACCATATTTTTCCTTAACAAGGTCTGCTATGCAGGCAAATTTTTCTGTCAGGGTTTCCTTAGAAATAGAGATCCCTTTCCCCATTTTCAATCCTCTTGTAGTATTCCACCAATTTCGGGTATATAGAAGGCTGATATATAGAAGGCGTTTGTTCGTTAATTTCACTCATCTCTTTTTTTATTATCTTTTCTCCCGCCTTCTTTGTCTCCTCACTGGCAAAATCGTCCAGCCATTCTCTAAATGTAAGCACTGCATTGAGCTTACAAAATCGGCCCTCTTTTCCAGATCTTAATAATTTCATGATATGTTCGCCGGTCCTTCCACAGCGGTAACCCGCCGTACAAAAAGAGGTAATATATCCCATCTCAGCAAACTCTCTTATGACCTCATCGAGACTTCTGGTATCACCCAGGATAAACTGCTGCCTTTCCGCTTCCTGCTCACTGTATCTATCAGAGTATGCGCCGATTCCTATCCTGGTGGAGGCATCCGTCTGTGTGCAGCCGACGGATATTACATCTCTTTTGATATCCGCGCGTTCTCTGGCGGTAATGATCATGCCGGTATAGGGGACGGAAAGTCTGATTATAGCGATCAGTCTCTTGAAATCTCTATCAGATACCTTGTGCCCTGTTTTCTTTATAAATGGTGTATTTGCCGCTGGCTCAAGACGGGGGAATGAGATGGTATGAGGTCCTATACCGCCAAACTGTCTTTCCAGATCTATTGCATGGCAGAGAAGGCCCATTACCTCAAATTTCCAGTCATAAAGGCCGAACAATACCCCAATCGCCACATCATCAATGCCTGCATCGAGCGCTCTGTGCAAGGCATAGAGTCTCCATTGGTAATTTGACTTAAGTGTTCCCGCGGGATGAACTTGTTTGTAGGTTTCGTGATGATATGTTTCTTGAAATACTTGGTAAGTCCCGATACCTACTTCTCTCAACATCTCGAAGTCGGAAATAGACAGTGGAGAGGCATTTATATTAACCCTTCTGATCTGACCGTATCCCTTTTTTGTTTTTACCTTCACATCGTATATGGCTCTTATTGTATCTGCAATGTAATTTGCATCTGAGGTGGGATGTTCTCCATAAACGGCGATGAGACGTTTATGTCCGATTTTGCCTGCGAGCACCTCCGCTTCACTTTTTACCTCCTGAAGCGTTAGTCTTCTTCTCTTCTCAACGCTGTTTTCTCTTCTAAATGCACAATACAGGCAATTGTTAACGCACAAATTGCTGCAATACAGCGGCGCAAATGTAACGATACGGTTATCGTAGACTTTCCTCTTTATTTCGCCTGCTGTCTCAAACATCTCATTCCATAACTCTTCATCTTCCACATTGAGCAAGGCTGCCGTCTCGTCCGGCTCAAGCGTTTTCACGGCAAGGGACTTTTGAAGTATATCTCGCACTTTTTGAGGTTCGGGAGCTTTGTTCCTTTCTATCTTTTTCCATATCTCCTCCTCATCTATAAAATCCTTTCCATTTTCCATGTACTTTGTGATTTCATCTTCTTTGATGACGTTTTTCATCCAGTTTTTCTCAGTTGAGTCATAGGAAAGCTTTACGTTCATTTTTTAAATCCTCCTTGATTTCTTTCATTTTCTTGTCAAAGGCAACCAGTGCCGCGGGGAAGGGAGTCAGTGTTCTTTTCAACACCCCTTGGAGATGGGAGATGGCTACTCCATAATTTGTGACTGGCACGTTTGCCTCACACGCCTTTTGAATCCTGCCCAACATCTCTCTTCTGGTCAGCATGCATGCCCCGCAGTGAATAATAAGGCAGTATTCTCTCAAGTTTTCCGGATAGTCTCTTCCGGCGCAAACATCAATATCCAGGTCAGCTCCAACATACTGCCGCAGCCATCTTGGTATCTTTACTCTTCCAATATCGTCTTGGACAGGATGATGGGAACATGCCTCCGCTATCAATACCTTGTCGCCTGGTTTTAAGCTTTCTATGAAGACGGCACCCCTTGCCGCCTCTACCAGGTCCCCCTTGTATCTTGCAAAAAGGATAGAAAATGTGGTGGCTGAAACATCTTTCGGCGTGTCAGCACACATCTTCAGGACAACCTGGGAATCGCAGACGACGATGTCGGGCGGCCTGTTTAAGGTGCTCAATGTATAGGCGAGTTCTCTTTCCTTGACAATCAGTGCCGCCGCGTCGCTATCCAGCGCGTCCCTTATCGTCTGAACCTGGGGCAGTATGAGTCTTCCCTTTGGTGCCTCAAGGTCTATGGGAACGACGAGAACGGCCAGTCCTCCCGGAGTGAGAAGGTCTCCGATTATCGGCGGTGGCTTGATGAAATCATCCGGGCAGATTTCAATCAGGTGTCTCTTCAGGGGCTCGAGATAGTCATCTCTTTTCCCCCAATCTATGCTGGATGCGAGAACCACACGTTCGGTCTTTTCTGAAATCCGTGTTACAAATTCAGGTGCCGGGTTTCTTATATCTATCTTGTTTATCACAACAACTGTGGGAGTTTTTCTCTTCTCTGTTTCGCGCAGTACTTCCTCTTCAAAATCTGTCCATATATCAGGTTCCGTAACGAGCAGGACGACATCCGCCCTGTCAAAGATATTATGAGTCTTCTTCAGTCTCAGGGTTGAAAGGATGGATACGTCATCCAGGCCTCCCGTATCGAGAAAAAGTACCGGCCCCAGGGGTAGAAGCTCCATCGCCTTTTCCACAATATCGGTGGTTGTTCCCGCGATGGGCGATGTGATGGCTATATCCTGTCCCATGATAAGATTGAGCAGACTTGATTTGCCCACATTTGTCCTGCCGAAGAGGGCAATTTGCAATCTATTTCCTTTTGGTGTCTCATTCATAATTTACTATATCCGAGGGCTGTTATTCTGTCTGGAGAAAATGTCTTTTTAACCAATTCTTTCCCCAGTTTATTTTCCAGAAACCTTCTCATATCTTTTTGACCGGCTGAAAGAAACTCGCCGATCAACTCTGTCGCCTTTTCATAACCGATAACAGGTAAAAGCGCCGTGATAAGCATAGGACTTTTATCAAAATATTCCCTGCACTTTTCTTCATCGGCTCTTATTTGATTCACATGTTCCGACAGAAGGTCATTTATGTTGACAAGTATATCCAGAGATTCCAGGATCGCGTGAGCGAGAAGAGGTAGAAATTCGTTTATCTGCAGTGTTCCCCTGCTTACCGTCTCAGTAACTATGAAATCATTCGCGATTACCTTCATCCCCGCCTGCATCGACGCCTCCATCATCACGGGGTTGACCTTGCCGGGCATGATGGATGAGCCTGCCTGGAGCTCAGGCAGTTTTATCTCACCCAAAAGATTCAGCAACCTCAAGTCATTACATATCTTTATCAGGTTTGCAGCATGTGCCTTCAGGATACCGGAAACCTCAACGAAGGGGTCGGCATTGGCTGTTTCCCCCATTACGTTTTCTCCCCTGGAGAGACCCAATCCGGTAATATCACGCAGTTTCTCTATGACCAGAAAGATATAGTCCCGGGGAGAGGTAAGCCCGGTTCCTACCGCTGTTCCTCCCAGGTTCACAACTCGCAGTCGTTCCTCACATTTGAATGTCCTCCATCTGTCTCTTGAAACGGCATCGGCAAATGCGGAAAACTCGGCTCCAAGAGTGATGGGAACGGCCTCCTGCAGTTCCGTCCTTCCGAGCTTCACTATTTTCCCGAATTCTTTCTCCTTTTTTTGGAAGGCACCCTGCAGATGGGCAATTTTCTGATTGAGATTTCCCAGGGAGTATATACAGGCGATCTTTATTGCTGTAGGGTACGTATCGTTCGTTGACTGATAAAGGTTCACGTCTTCGAGGGGATGGACGAGAGAATAATCTCCCTTTTCTCCGCCCAGAATTTCTATTGCCCTGTTGGCGACAACCTCATTTACATTCATGTTTGTTGACGTGCCCGCCCCGCCCTGGAGGGCATCCAGGGGAAACTGGTCCTGAAATTTACCGTCAATAATCTCATCGCAGGCAAGCGTTATCGCCTTTGCCTTTTCCTCATGCAGGTATTCCAACTCGGAGTTGGCCATGCAGCATGCCTTCTTTGCCATCGCCACAGCCTTAATCAGGGATGGATTTACTTTGTAGCCACTTATTGGAAAGTTACGGTGTGCCCTCTCCGTATGTATGCCCCAGTAAACATCACCGGGGAGCTTCATCTCCCCAAGAAAATCGTGTTCCAGACGCAGGTTATTCATTCTCTTTTGCCATCGCTGATTTGACTGTAACCCCTTCAATCATACCGAGCTTTCCCGTCATTGCTCCTATCTTGCTTATAGTGCCGTCCACAATGAGTGCAATCACATTAACCCCTCGTTCAGTGTATGGAATGCCCATCCTTCCCACAATGATATCACCATATTGAGTGAGAATTTCATTTACCTTCGGGGCGCGATCCTTTCTATTATGAATAATAATTCCAACAATACCTACTCGTTGTTTTTCCATTTTCCCCTCCGATAAAAAACCCAGCCTGAGTTAAAAGGGCTGGGTTTTTTATTTTCTCCCCGCCCTTGGGTTCAGATGAAATCCTTACCGCAGGCTGTTTTACATACAGATTAAAATATTTTATACTTTAAGTTTAAGACCACCTTCCTTAAGCCTTTTCACCCTACCGGAACGGTCAATGTAATGGGTGTGCAGGAGCCGGTGCGACATATGGGAACATGGTTCATGAAGAAAATCCTTATACAGCTTATGAACCGCCGGGCTGTCCTGGGACTTCCTGAATTTCATTTTTGTATCATGCACATAGACGGATTTCTGCCGTTCAGTAAGATAGTCTTTTACTGCCGCATAAGTAAATTTAGCGAAGTTCCAACTATACAATACGGCCCCAACAGTAATTCCGGAAACTTTGACGAATTGACGTCTCGTCATTTTAGCAATATCGTTCATGTCATTCCTCCTGTTAAGCCACTCTTCTCATGTTATATCTTCTGTTCATCCTGGCAATTATTGCTCTGAACAAAGAGGCCTCGCGCGCATCGGGGAAAAGAGGCTGCCCGCCGCCATTGATACAACCACCAGTACATGCCATAACCTCGATAAAGTGGTATTTACTCTTCCCTTTTTTGATATCCTCAAGAATGGGTATCGTGTTACCAAGTCCGCTCACCACACAGACACTCAGATCACCGAATTTGGGGATATTTATCTTGGCTGCCTTGACGCCTTTATGAGTTCGAACAGCTTTAATATCAGGATCCTTCAGTTTTTTACCGGATACGACCTCATAGGCAAGACGAAGGGCCGCCTCCATAACGCCGCCGCTATTGCTGAAGATGGTGCTGGCGCCTGTTGATTCTCCCAGTTCAAAATCCGGTTTCTCGTCAGGAAGGCTTTTGAAATCTATGCCGGCCTTCTTGATCATATAGGCAAGCTCCCGGGTTGTAATGGTGGCATCAATATCTCTGAAGCCGCTGTCAGCCATCTCAGGCCTCAGCCCCTCATACTTTTTGGCCACGCAGGGCATAATGGAAACCGTATACATCTTTTTCGCGGGTGTCTCTGACACCTCGGCGCCGTACGTCTTTGACAGGGGTCCCAGCATAGCGATGGGTGATTTGCATGTGGACAGGTGGGGGGATAGCTCGGGATAAAACGTCTCCATAAATTTGATCCATCCTGGACAGCAGGAGGTAAACTGCGGAAGTGGTTTCTTGATCTTACCGGTAAGTCTGCCGACAAGCTCGGTCCCTTCTTCCATAATGGTAACATCGGCGGTCATCTGGTTGTCCCAGATACGATCGAAACCAAGCTTTCGAAGCGCCGCAAAAAGTTTCCCCCCCACATAGGTCCCCGTAGGATAGCCGAACGGCTCGCCAAGGCCGTAACGAACAGCAGGCGCGGGCATGGAGACGACGATCGTATCCGGATCTTTAAGGGCCTTAAAAATCTCGTCCACAAATGAAACACCCTCATAAATTGCCCCATAGGGACAGTTGATGAGACACTGAGCGCAGTTCATGCATGCTGCAGGATCTACCACCGTCCGGGGGCCGTCCTTTCCATCCCTTGGTTGAATTGCCCCTGTCGCGCAGTGAGTTTCGCATACACCGCATTGTTGGCACTTGTTCTCGTCCACCTGAATAAAAAAGACGTTATCATAGTCTTTTGAATCAGGTGCATTGCTTAATTCTAAAACATTTTCAATTTGTTTCATAACTTCCTCCCTTCTTTGTTTTTTACGCAAATCTTTAAATTTCACCAGTCTTCCAACTTTCTTAGATGGAAGAGAAATGACTATGCTATTTTTAGCTTATGTCATTTTGGACATAACTCATACCTAATTATTTTCCCTCTGTCAATACTTTTTGGAGAAATTTTTCTTAAAATTATCGTGGGCTGATCACAGACTCTTATCAAAACATGATAACCACTTCCCCTCTACCGGTCAGTGTACCTGTTTTGCCCGCCAGAATGGCCGCCCCCAGAGCTTCCACCATCTGCGGGTCTTCAGGTACTATAATCTTTTGTCCGAGTACCTCTTACCTCTTCCAACAACCCGTGAACGCAGGGATTTCGTGCCACACCATCGGCAAAGAGAATCGTTTCTTCTCCCAAAACCTGTTTCAACATATGGCTTCTCGTTCATTAATTCTTTAATCCGCAGGCCATGGACTTTACTCATCCTGTTTCCTTGTATAAGTTTTATTTAGTAATCCTGCAGACCTTCCCGCCTGCGGGTAAATTCAACAGCATGGTTCGGGTCCTGGCATGGGATTTCTTGTGTATGCAATGTTGAGGTATAAAAGCAGTTGTAGACAATCCTGTAGCCTCTTCAAAGCATTGCAATAAGCTTGAACCCCGGCTATTCTCTTGAGATCGAAGTCTGACTCAAAAAGAAGCATATGAGCCAGACCGGAAAGGTTTGAAACGTGATGATTAGAAATGAAGGGAGGAAAATTGAGTTTCCAGTTTGGCCCTGTGCCTACCTAACCCGGGTAGAATTTGGATCGTGGTTCAGGTAAAGCCGAAAAATTCAAACATGGCCAAACTCCTTATGGAAGGGTTTTTGCGTTGCCCTTGCAGGGCGATTATTCTTTTTATGTCCGATAGTTACTTCTTATATATTGACCACCTTACCGGCAGTTAAGAGGGCATCAACCATCTCATACATGTTGGTTGCTTTGCCGATCCTCAATTTGTCTTTTATTCCATAATGGGCCAGGCAGGTACCGCAGGAAAATATTTCAACACCCTCTTTTTCTAAAAGTTCCAAGACCTCCAGGACATCAGAACCTTCGGTGGTCAGCATTACGCCTCTGTTGATAAACAATAACCTGGCCGGTCGGGGCTGGTAGTCCCACAGGGTATTAAGGAACGCCTTCATCAGTATTTCTCCCAATTCCTCATTTCCTGTTCCAAACAGGTCGGTAGTAATACAGACAACATCCGCATTCATTGTCTTATCGAACTCCTTTTCAACTTCTGCCTCTAATCCCTTTTCTTTCTTACCAGGGTAACTCTTGGAAATTTGCAGGTAAAAGATACCCTCTTTTTCTTCTACCTTGACCTCACACCCCTGGCTTATAGCAAATCGTTGCACATTCTCTTTACTTTCAGGATTATCCACCAAGACGGTAATTGTGCCCTCTTTTATTTCTTCCAGTGCCTTTTTGGTACTGATAACCGGTCGAGGACAGGGGAGGCCTCTAACATCGATTTCTTTAGCCATAATCCTTGGTATCTCTTCTTAATTGCGTCTTAGTTTTTTGGAGGTGTAAGCAATACTCGATACTCATCCCCGGCTGTTTCTTCCACCCGTACTGAATATTTTTTGCTTTCTGCAAGCCGGGATACATTTTCCTTTGAGACCGCAGTTTCTACAAGGACAATTATTTCTTCGTTCGGGTTTCCCTCAATAGCCTTTTTTGTCTTCACCACTGGAATAGGACAACCAAAACCTCTTACATCAATCTCAACCATTGCTGTTCCCTCCTCACTTATTAAATTTCATCTTTTACCAGCAATACATTTACTGCCTTAACCATTGCCTTAACCTTGTCTCCCTCTTTTATGCCGAGATCATTCAGGGAATCCAGAGTCATTACTGACGATACTGTGGAGTCGTCAGGCATCTTTACCTTTACCTGGCTCATTAAAGTTCCTTTCTTGATTTCAATTACCTTTCCCGACAGTTGGTTTCTGGCGCCATACTTCATCTCTACCACCTCTCTTCTTTATTTGTCTGATAGCTTTCGCTTTCAGCCACTGTAAAAAAACCCGGTTTTTGTTATCTTAAAGCTGTCAATACGAAACTGCGGTATAACAGATACCGCTCCACTCACATAAATAATCCTTAAAAACCGCCGGAAGCTGGGAAGTAATTTCGTGAATTCTGGTAGCCGGTGTAGCCTGTGCGTATTTTCCGGCCATACGATTTGCCCTGGTTGCAATGATTGCTGCCTGATGTAATTCGAGTTCGGCATATACAAAAGCGGAAACCATACCCGTAATAGTATCACCCGTTCCCCCTATGGCTTCAAGCTCGGGTATATCAGGTTCGGTATTAGTGTCTATAAGTTTGCCATTTTCAAATACATAATCAACCGCTCCCTTAATGAGTAACATCTTTGCTGCATTATTATTACGATAAGCATCAGCCACCAATTCGGGAGCCTGTGTTATGTCGGCATCGAAAAGGTGCCTGCTGATATAAGCGGGGTGTGTGGCATCCGGATCGGCTAAAAAAGCCATTTCACAGAAATCTGGAGTGAAGATGTCAAATTTTGGCGCCAATCCTGCTGCCTTTGCCGCATACATAGAAGACGCATCCGCGATCATAATCGGCTTTTTAGAACATTTTTCTATAGATTCACACAGCCGCCTCATCAAGCCCATAACGGGAAGGCAATAGTGAAGTACCAGCACGGCCGGTGAAAGTTCGGAAATGTTCTTTATCAAATACTCATAGAGCAATCTGCTTCCTTTTCCTTCACCATTGTCGCCAACCAATAGTGCCTGGGGTGGAGTGATGTTCAGATGACTGGTGGTAGCTGACGCGGCGCTGATCAGGGCTGCAGTACCCTGTGTACATGGGATTTCCAGATCATTTATGATCAATGATCCCACTTTAGTTTTAATCTCTCCCAGCGTTAGCGGGAAATCCTTTATCGGAATTGTTCCACAGATGAGCATCATTTCAATTTTCCACCTTACTTTTCCAGAGATCCAGACACTCAAGAAAAGCCCGGTCCATCATAAGCGCGCATAAGGTATAGCCTATCTCCTTCGGCCTCGGTGTTTCTGTCAGTTTTTTATCGATGAGTTCGGAATGAAGATAGGGAATATCAGGACAGCCCCCTCCGGAGGTGTTCAAAATTATTCCGGTATTCTTATCAAATGTAAGTTTCATATTACCTGCCTTTACCATTATTGCGTCACCGAAATCGGTTATCTTTACGATTTCCAGAAGATTTCCACCGCCCTTCATGGGGACGACCTCGATATAGTTTACATTTTTCTCCTTAAAAAGCCTCTCTATGCCCATCTGTTCAACAAGGTTTATCTCGACGGCCAGATCGCATCCTCTCCTGAGGGCAGGGGGCGGTGCCACGAGCTTGACCATATAGTCTGCCGATTTAAGAACCTTTTCTGCTTTTATGGCATCTTCTACCTTTTCAAAGAGGAAAAGTCCTCCTCCCTCAAAGCGGGGTTTCTTTTTTATTCCGAAGACCATGTTATTTTCCTCTTTCCATCATCAAAAGACCAACAACCGAACAGAATATTAAACCTATGATTACTGCCAGGGGCCCGAAGTCACCCGGGCCTTTGGGGCTCGATGCAAGCAAAAAATTATGGGCAAAGGCGGCGCCTACAATGAGGCCAAGTACGGTAATCCCAGCGTCTGTATCCCCCTCGCTTGCCAGAATTGTCTGGCGCAGGGGACACCCGCCCAGAAGCGTCGCAGTCAGGCCCGCAAGGACCATTCCAAGGAAGTTCCATAGGTGATTATTATGGGAAACGGGTTGATGTTCAAACCCCCAGTGGTAGAATCCTGAAGCAAAATTGCCCAGTGCGTAATTGCAAACCAGGACTCCGACAAAGAAGGCGGCGATTCCACTGAAGAGATAAAAGTCTCTTACCAGCATAATATCCCTCCAGCCCCCGACAAAGCACATCCTTGTCTTCTGGGCGACAAATCCGGTAAACATCCCTATGATAAGTGAGACCCAGATGGCAGCATGCATTGCACCCGGCCCCTTTTGACTGAAAAAGAGAAAATGCGGTTTAAAAATTATCAAGAGAAGGAGGCCAAGCATAATAAGTGGTATCATAAAGGCAGATATTTTTGATACACTTCCGGCCCGCCCGAGGTTGTAGCCGCCCTTCAAAAACAGAATACCTATAAAAGCGCCTACAATGACACCTAAAAGAGCGGTAATTCCATTGAGGTCACCACCTGCAAGTCTTATCAATGCCCTGATGGGACAGCCTAAGAAAACCAGCGCGCCGATCATGAAAAAAACGCCCAGAAAAAAACGTATTATCGGAGAGGAACCCCCTTTCGGTCTGAACTCTCTGAAGGCGAAAGCCGAAATAAGAGCGCCGAATACAAAACCCATTATTTCCGGTCGAAGATACTGTACCACCCCTGCACGATGCAGTCCGAGTCCGCCTGTGATATCACGGTAAAAGCAGGCAACACAGATGCCCATATTCGCAGGATTTCCCCACTTCGTGAGCAGTGTTGCAAGTATCCCAAGAATCAGGCCTCCAAGAATAATCCATGTTTTCTGTGTCCAGAATCTACTTGCCATTATAGTCCTCTCCTTTCCCATATCTGATGGTTTTATGCCACTACCTAAATTTAAGGAATAAGTCAAATTCATAATAGTTATAATTATCCGTTGATTATAATTCAAATTTATGGTAGTTAAATTTTCCATGAGTTATGATCAATACAAGAATATCACGATTCAACAGATGGAATCTCTTGTCCGTATCGTTGAAGAAGGAAGCTTCAGCCGTGCCGCCAAGAAGGTATTTCTAACCCAGCCGTCTATGACCAAGCACATAAAAAATCTGGAAGAATCCGTCAACGCCAGAATTGTTAACAGGAGAAACAGGGGGATATTTTTAACACCTGAGGGGAAAGTGCTTTATGACTGTGCTAAAAAGATCCTCAGATTAAGAGATGAGGCAAAGGAAAAAATTTCAAGGATGAAGGAAAATGAATCGGGCAGTATCTTTATCCGAGCCAGCACCATACCGGCAACATATATCCTTCCACGCCTTTTAAATGATTTCAAAAAGCTTTTTCCTGATATTCGGGCTTATGTTCAAACTTCTGATAGCGAAGAAACACTCGAAATGATCCTGGATGATCAGGCAGAGATGGGCTTTGTAGGCAAAGAGACGTTTGACAAAAGATTGAACGTAGAATCCCTCTGGGAGGACAGTCTTATTTTGGCCGTACCGGCAGACCACCTCTGGGTGAAAAAGAGATATGTGACACTGGATGAAGTTTCAAAAGCCCCCTTTGTTATCAGAGAGAGGGGTTCAGCTACCCGTAAAATCCTGGAAGACTTCTTGCGTAAAAATACTGACAGAAGCCTTTCCATGTTCAATAGTGTCTGTGAGATGGGAAGCTCTGAAGCGGTCAAAGAGGCGATCATTGCCGGTCTTGGAGTCTCCATCCTCTCCGTCCATGCTATAAAACGGGAATTACAACAAGGAGTTCTTTGTGAAGTGCCGATTCAGGACTTTACTATTCAGAGGCATTTTTATTTGATTTATAAGAAACAATTCAGTTTAATGCATTATCATAAATTGTTTCTGGAATTTGTGAAGAACTACACGGTGTAAAAGGTCATATACAAACTTTCATGGCTTTCAGCCATAACGAAGCGTGGAAGTCTGTCATTCCCGTGAAAACGGGAATCCAGTTTAAAGTCGAATGGATACCCGCCTGCGCGGGTATGACAAAGTTAGCACTTTCATATAAGGTAATATTTGAGAAATGGGGAACAAGATACGTTATTACAGTACAAACAGAAACCTCACCGGTACCCCGGGAATTGCGCCGTTTAAAGAATACGTTTCATTCAAGGATGCACTTCTTGCCGGGCAGGCCCCTGATGAGGGGCTTTTTATGCCCGATGCCATCCCTCAATTTTCTATCGAGGATGTTATGGCATTGAAGGGGGTGCCGTATCCGGAGGCGGCAATGCTTGTAGCCCACGTATTTCTTCATGATGAGATTTCATCTGATCAACTGAGAGAGATAGTTAAAGATTCCTACAATTTTGCCGTTCCCCTGGAAAGGGTCTTCGACCGAAAATATGTAATGAGGCTTGATCGTGGGCCGACGGCTTCTTTTAAGGATTTTGCCGCCAGGATGATGGCGAGGTTGATGAGTCATTTCCGGGACAGGGGCAAAAGGCTGAATGTCCTTGTGGCGACATCGGGAGATACGGGGAGCGCGGTTGGCGAGGCATTTAAAGGCGTCCCAGGGATTGATGTTAGCATCCTCTATCCGAGGGATGAGGTAAGCGGGAGGCAGAAGAAACAGCTGGATACGATCGGCGAAAACGTGCGGGCGATATCCGTGGAGGGAAAGTTCGATGATTGCCAGAATCTGGTTAAACAGGCCTTTTCAGAGCCTGAGCTCTTCTATCTCAACCTGACATCGGCAAACTCGATAAACTTCGGCAGAATACTCCCCCAGATTGTCTATTATGTTTACGCCTACGCGCAACTTGCCGAAAAGGAGGAGATCGTTTTTTCCGTTCCTTCGGGTAATTTTGGAAATGCGCTTGGGTGCGAATATGCGAGGAGAATGGGGATACCGGTAAAGAAGCTGATCATGCCGACCAATGAGAATGATGAATTCCCTCAATATCTGAAAACGGGCCGCTATGAGAAGGTGTCGCCGTCCAGGGCGTGCCTGTCCAATGCGATGAATGTCGGCCATCCGAGCAACCTGGCCAGGTTCTTCGATTTATATGGCGGTACTGTTGACAGGCTTGGCACCGTTCATGCGTATCCTGATATCGATGCGATGAGAGAGAATATCTTTTCAGTGAGCGTATCTAATACTGTTACACGGCAGACCATAGAAAGAGTTTACGGCAAATATGGAGTTATCCTCGAACCTCACGGAGCGGTTGGCTGGAAGGGGCTTGAGGTCTATCTTGAAGAGTCCGGTGATTTTCCGCTGTGTGTATCTCTGGAGACGGCGCATACGGCCAAATTTCCCGATGAGATCAAGGAACTCCTTGGCATAATACCTGAGCTTCCGCAAAGCATGAAGGATATCGATAGCAGGGTAGGGGAACCATCTGAGTTGCCCGGTGACTACGCGACATTTAAAGAATATCTCCAGGATAACCTCAAGACAAAAAGCCCTTAAGAAATGACTGTTTGTTTCATCCTGAACTCGTTTCAGGATATCGTGAGATTCTGAAATAAAGTCAGAATGACAAATTAATACGAAGATTTCTACCGGGAGGCTTTTCCGGCAAGGGAAGCAGCTTACTTTCTTTTAGCGGATGCGAATACCCAGCTCACGCAAAAAGATGGAATATACGATTTTTTAAATGTAACGTCAGAAAAATGTTTATTTAAAATTCCGGTTATAATGTCGCGTGTTGTCGCGTCAAATTGGGAACAGCACTGTAAGCTTAACACACCACCCATTTTAAGATTATCTTTAATCTTTGAGAAAATTCCATCCAGATATATTTCTCTGTCTACATTGATGAATGATTCAGGGTGCATCGTTAAATCGTAGATAATGGCATCGAAGTCGTGTTTCTCATCTAAAAAAGTATTCGCATCGGCAATTATGATCGTAACCCTTGGATCATCAAAGGCATCGAAACATATATCTTTCAGATATTTCCTGGCGGTATTTATCACTTCTTTATCGATGTCGATGAGTGTAACGCTCCCGGGATTGTGTTTGAGAAGTTCGTAAAGGACTCCGCCGTCTCCGCCACCAAGGATTGCCACATTGTTTAAACTGTTACCGGCCTCAATCAGGGGGGAAACCATACTTTGATTATAGATATAGGCATCAGCGGCCGCAATCTGCAGCTCTCCGTCGAGAAACATCATCCTGCCGAAGGTCTCATTCTTTATGACATTGATTTGCTGATATTCTGACCGTGTGTCGAGGATTTTTTCTTCAACATGGTACCGGACTTCAAATCCTATGGACTCGCAAAAATCTGTTATCCAGTCGGTGTGTATTATTTCGAGAGGATTTCCTCTCTTCATTTCAGCGACCCTCACCGTATCCGGGTCAAGCTCATCTTTCAGGAAATCCAGCAGATCAATGGACAGTTGGGATTCATCAGAGCAGGTAAAGATATCAAGTGAGGCATGACGGGCTTCGGGATACGTATGAATGGCAATGTGAGATTCGGAGACAATCGCGATAGATGTAACGCCTATCGGATTAAAGCTATGACTGTTTATGCTGACGAGATTCATCCCGCATTTCTCAATCCCTTTACTTAAAATCCGTTCAATGGCTTGTTGATCATTTAGAATATCGGCTGAGCAATTGATAAATTCTGCTATGAATTGTTTCCCTGTCGGTTTCATTGGCGATCTTCCATATCCTTATAAATAAAATTCGGCTGGTAAAAAAGAATTTCCATATAATAAAAAATCGTTATCTGTCAAGAAAAAGCTCGCAACCATTCCGCACTGATATTTAAAATACACGTACGATGGAGGTTTAATGGCTTTTCTATTTTTAAAATCGCCGATTTTTCATCCTATTTTGCCTGTCCCTTCATTACGCCGTACTCCTCGCCCATAAGAGCATGTTTATAGGTCGTTACTTCGCTTCCATGGCCGGGACCGGATTTCGTAACTGCTTTATCTTCTGTCGCTGCCGTGATTTCAAATCCGGCCTTTTTCTGGAAAAGCATAATGAAATCAGACCCTCCGAACAGGAAATTGCCGAGCATGTCGCCTTTCTTATGAGTGCGTCCCACCCGGACATTATCCTCAAAATTGACAGAAGACACCTGGGCCATACCCATGGGAATAAGTGCGACCAGCCCGTATTTTACCGTATCCACTATTACATAACCACGGGTCTGAGAAAACTGCCAGCCTGTGGAGTCGATGGGATCATATTTTCCCTGCTCCGGATCCCAGCTCACCTCCAAGGCAACGTTTTCCGATATGATCTTCTTTTCTTTAACTGCTCCACCAACGGCGAAATGATAACGGTGGTAGTCATTTACATTCAGAAAAGTATGAGTGAGACCGCCATTGGCAAATGCATCTCTGTACGGGCTGTCCTCACCAAGAAGCTCCTTGACGCTGTAATAAGTCAAGAGTTTGACCTTTAACCCGCCATCCACTTGAATATTTGAATTTTCATCAATCGCCCATACTCCCTGAGGAACTGAATCGGCCGGCAGGACAACGACAGCCGGATTATCCGGCGAAGTAATGGGCCGCTCATCGGGCGACTTTAAATATTTGGCGAAAAACTCATTAAAAGTCTTCCAGTTAGATGGGGACTCATACCACCCTTCCTGCAGACCGAATTTGGGATCGTTATAAATCTGCCGGTAAATCTTTTCATTCCATGACTCTTTGGTGTCAAGGTACTCTCCCCATGCGTTGGCAAATTTGCGGAGCCATGAGGAAAAAGGCGGGTAGTACTGAAGAGCATTTTTGAAGAGGCCTTTATCTTTTAATTCAGGCAGGGGCTGGTCAAGGAGAAAATAGAAGTAACAAAGACCTTGCAGCATCTGGTCGCGAACAGAGCCGGGCGGGCCTCCAACTATCTGTTGGGGAAGGAGCTTCGATGCTCTGTCTATGAAATCGTAATATTCCGATAAGCTCTGAACAGGATTTGTTTTTGGGTCGGGATTGATTTTTTTGGCTTCCGCGATGGATGATTCCAGCATGTTTCGGATGTCCGGATTTGTCTCGACTAAATTTATAAGTTCCCGGGTTATCTGCCTATGGTTGCTGTCCGCTGAAAAGACCGTGCTTGCGGGAAGAACCATTCCTGCAAATATTATTATCGCAAAAATAAATTTCGTCCTGTAAATTATCTTTTTCATTTTGATTTAACCTTCCTTTTTCAGTCTAAAGGTCAAACGGAGGGTTGGCACCTTGAACCCGCAGGGTGTCAATCAATTAAGTATGGTGTTTCCTTGTTAGGTTATTAATGTCCATTTATTATTTCTTATTTTACTGTGGTAGCTCGCAAGAACTCAATCTCTTTCTGCGTGAGTCTATTCCGGGCGGATGTAATTGCCTCGATAAAGCTCGGAATACCCCAAACCACAAACTCGTAACTCTGCGTCGGAGTCACGACCTCGACTTTCTTGACAACGACAGAAGAACGATTGTTTAACTCTTGGATGGTAGGAAGGAAAATGCTGAACTTACCAGTGACCCTGTTCAGTGCATGGGACTTGAAGATCAATCTGTAATTGGTAAGGTGCAATTTGCCACCAATTGCCTCCTTCCCATCCATCCCAATGATCCACATGTTCCGATCAAAACCTAACCTGCTCAGACCATAATTGTTCAATGAAATGATGAAATTTGCCGCTCTGGCCTTGATTACGTACTCCCCGGGTAGCAGTTCACTTTGCTGAACCCTCATGTGGGCACATCCACAAAGAAGGGCAATAATGAAAATACCACACAGGAAGGAGACTCTTGATATGTTTGACGAAGTCGTTGCCACGCGTGCCTCCGCTATTTTGATTTCACCTTCCTTTCATTCGTTATCAGTCAAGAGAAAGATCGAGGTGAGGCAGGGGAATAAAAACCGCCGGGAGTCCGTCAATCGGGAAGGTCAGGGGTAAACTGAGATTTCCCCTTGCCAAAACTTACCATGGATGTCCCCGGATTTTCTTTGGCACTTAACCAGAACGCGTTTTGTTCTGCTGCATTGGAGGGGTCAGCCATTTTTTACTTGTTTCCAAGCGGAACGTCCTTGAATAAAGGTTTCAATTAAATTTTGTAAAGCCAGATTAATACTATTTTTTATCAAATTTATGTTTTTATGGAATTCTTCGGATGTTACTTTTTCTAGTTGAGACCTATAGTATTCCTGAGCTGCTGCATCTGCAAAATAAAATCTTTCTTCAAGCATCCTGTTTCCACGAGAGATATACGGAATACTGGATTCGAGTAAAAATTTTTTCTTATAGCCTTTAAATATTTCATTTTTATCATAATGATTAGTAATCTTATGCCTTACCATTAATAGTGCTTTACCTAGTGGTGTTTTTGAATCAGCTCCACCAGATGCGAATGAAATTATGGTATCCCACGACTCTCGACAATTTCTACGTAATTGTTTGTAAATTGTTTTAAAAGAATTGGATTCAAGGACATCTTTTGAATTTCTTATCAAGGAAAATAATTCATGTATTAATGCAATTAATGATTTTTCTAAATAGAATTTGATGCCAGATATTTCGCCCCAAATTGGCATTATTGGCATGGCGTTTGGGTCAGAAAATTCAATATCTTTTGGTTTAAGATCTTTAAGATATTCATAAAACAACATAATATTTTTTGTGTCATTCCAAATCAAAGATAGTGCGAGAACAAAATTACATAAATCTTGGCCATATTCATGATCTCCAATAAATGCCTCTTTATTAAAAGTTTCCAGTGGACTTAACTTTGAAAGACTTTCCTTGATCATGAAATTACTCCATTAAAAATGACCAACACCGAGTTGACGTGCATGTTTGCCCTCTACCTTTTATCAATCTTCAGTAGCCTGAATCGGGTCGTGTCTTCAACTGTGGATTTCAGGGGTAGCTCAAGAATAGCGCCAGGTTCGGAGAGTATCTTCAAAAGGTTGGTGACGTTTATGTGATGAGGTGTCGCAGAGGCTCTATAAAAAAGTTATTAAATCCCCCCATTGTCTATTTCCTGCGATATATAATTTAGAACAAGAAAAATCAAGTGATATTAAATAATTTGCGACAGTGAAGCTCATATGGGTTAGGTTATCTGTTATGATTTGATTCGTATATTGAGTAGTTTAATAATGTCTTTCGGGTCATTGAGAAGCATAATAATGCCCAATGGGCACGGTTTTGACGGAGACACTGAAATAGAAAGCTCTTCGGGATCATCGATAAATTTTTTGATTTCCACCAATGCTTTTTTGGTAAAATCATCTTTCTCGCTTTCGATTTCTTTATTGATTTCCTGAATCAAAGACATTTTAAATTCTGCTGCATCAATATTTTCCCCTTTTGCTCCAAGTTCAATGAGTCTTTCGACCAATGAATCGTCTTCATAGGTTACTCTTGCTTCGTACAAGATAATCTGAGGGTACATAAAGAGAATTCCAAGAATTTCTTCCGGGTTGAGATTAATATTGCCTAAGTTAAAACTGACATTAATCTCACCCGCATCATCAGCCCCTATCCCTATTTTTTTTACATTAAGTTCTTTCTTCTCTTTTTCGTAAATGTAATCAACGTTAAGATTAACCAACAACTTGTCAGTGTATCCTAACTCTCTAATCTTTGTTGCCTCTTTCCCGGGTTCTTGCAGATTTAATTCAATTCCATTAATGGATATAGATAAAAATGCAGGTATGGCTGTTTTGTCGTCTATGTCGTGAATTATAATTTCGTCTATTTTTATCTTTTCTGTTGCATCTAAGGGAGAAACAACAATATCTGAAATTCGAACATTCATCCCAAGTAGATCAACACTGACTTTCTTATAATCAACGGCAGTGAAGTTGGCAACCTTCGCTATTGCTAAGTTTACTCGTTCTTCCGCTACTTTTGATGCGTACATTGTAATCAAAAAATAAATGGCGATTAACACCACAACGATACTGATACCAATAATGTATTTCTTCTTCATAACTAAGATTCCTTTTCTTGCTGTATGGATGTCCCCGGTATTGCCCTGGCAAGTTTGTCCTTTACTTAGTATCAATCTTTAGGGAACTAAACAGGGTTGTGTTTTCAACTGTGAACTGAACAGCGAGCGCATTATTCTTCGAATTACTTCGTTCCCCGCAGCTTGCTGCGGGGAGATTCAATTTCAGAGGTAGATCAAATGTAAAGCTCCCCGCCCTGTGGTCGGGGCTTCCCGGAATTCAGACGCCCCATGAAGTTTTTTACAATGCTTTTCATGGGGCGCTTGAAGCGTGAATTCACCGTGGTTTCTGAATCTTACGGTTTCAGTACCCTCTTCGCATCTAAAAGTTTATAAAGCCCTCAAGGAAAAACCCGTCGAGCCCGACGTCCGTGGTATCCGTGGTCATATTCTGATCATCAAGATCGTCGCTGAACCGCTTCGCAGTCACCATGTTGTACCAGTTTTGCCATTCATACCCTGCCTTTGCACCGAAGGACGAGCCATTCTTCAGTCGGTACGCATACCCAATACCGGCCCGCGTCTCAATGACCGGGACCACACGGTTATGAATGGTGTCTGCTATGCTTCCTGGTATGGTAGTTCCGGAACCAGTGGTATCATCCTCACGGAGCGCAAGGTCAACATTGCCCACCAGGACAGATCCGGCAACTGAACTGAAGATGTTAAACCCCCAACCCGCTCGCCAGTCAAGGCCCAGTCCGACACGGGGCCCCCATCCCGAGAAATCATTTTTATTGGTAATATCGGCACGTCTACTAAGAGGGCTATCTATATACGTTATCTTGAGTTTCTGGTCCATCTCGGCGTACCGCAGGCCTGCCTCGATGCGCAAGCCAAAACGTTTTCCGATATCCACCCACTGCCCCACGCCGAGATCAACGACGGAGTACTCAAAATCGTAGCTTGCCGTCGCCGAGGTAGCCGCGTCAGTATCGATGACGGAGTCGGGGTGGAGCCAGGTACCCCATAGCCGTCCTCCGGATGGTTGCACAGCGGACGCGGTGTCATATGAGGTGATCCTCGTAAACTTGACGCCAATGTCGGTGCCTGAACCTAAGTCATAGTTCAAACCGACACGCCCGCCCCGGTTATAGTCGGGCTCTATATCTTTCAAAGTACCTTGGGGGTCGGTATCAGCATTTGAGTCCACGATAACGAAGTCAAGGTTGCTTCGGGACGGCCGCATATAGACCGCCTCAAAGGATACGCCAGGGCCCGGTTTCGTTTCCGGCACCCGGACCAGAGACGCTGTCTGGACTGCTACAGGCGCTGCCGCGGTGATCTCTTTTATCCGCGCCAGTTCCTCCTTGACCTTTACCGTCTCTTCCTTGGCCTTAACAACCTCAGCTTTAGCCTTGTTGGTCTCGGCAATGGCTGCATCAAGCTTGCGCTCCATCTTCTTAATCATCTGGTAGAGCTCCGCATTACTCGGTTCCTGTGCCCAGGCTACAGCCGGCAGAAGTACAAATAAGAACATGACCACAATACATTTTTTCATAAGTCCGTATCTCCCTCCCTGATATTTAATAAAAAATTTGTTAGCAATGATTACACGCACATAATTTGGATCACATCCGCACGAAGCAGCCATCAGTGCGAGATACTCATGGTAATCCTCATCAAAAAAAGTTTCTTAACGACGATTTCCACGTTGAGTGATGTGATGGGATCATGTCTTCAACTGTGAACTGAACAGCGAGCGTATTATTCTTCGAATTACTTAGTTCCCCGCAGCTTGCTGCGGGGAACTTCAATTTCAGATGTAACTCAAATGTGGCGGCAGATTCAGGAGAGTGTTCTTAGCAGGTCAACGAACATATATGATATGAGATGTCGCAGCGGCTCTGTAGAGAAGTTATCAAATTCCCCCTTTTGTTGCCTTCCCGCGCGATATATAATTTGAAAAAAAAGAAAAATCAAGTGATATTAAATAATTTAAAACTTGTTGAACGGAAAGGCTTTTTGAGGCATATTAAATTTCTTCGCGGGGATTGTGAAAATTAAGATTTCACAGTCTCGTAAAAAGTATTTTTTTGTCACCCTGAATTTATTTCAGGGTCTCTAACTTACTTAAATAATTAGATGCTGAAACAAGCGAGATCCTGAAACGAGTTCAGGACGACAAATGGTGCAGTTTTATGCCTTTTTACGAATACATCAAATTTGATTGAAAGAAATATGACAGAAAAAACAAAAAAACCAACTCTCTTTCTCGTCGATGGCAGTAATTACATGTATCGTGCCTTTTATGCGATCAGGGAACTTACCAACTCGAAGGGGTTTCCTACGAATGCTATTTACGGGTTTACCAAGATGCTGATGAAACTCTGCCGTGATTGGGAACCGGATTATATTGCTGTTGCCTTTGACGTTAAGGGCCCCACATTCCGTAATGAGGCCTATGATCAGTACAAGGCAACACGGAAACCGATGCCCGACACGCTTATTCCGCAGGTGCCGATTATTAAGGATATTGTGAGGGGCCTTTCTATTACTGTTCTGGAAAAGGAGGGTCTGGAGGCTGATGATGTTATAGGAACGCTTGCTAAAATCTATAGCGGGAAAGGGACGAAGACGGTAATCGTTTCCGGTGACAAGGATTTTATGCAGCTCGTATCGGATGATATTATAATAATCGATACGATGAAAGACGTAACCTATGATATCGATGGAGTCAGAGAATTTTTCGGGGTTGCCCCTGAGAAGGTGGTGGAAATACTCGGTTTGATGGGGGATATGTCGGATAATATCCCCGGTGTCCCCGGTGTGGGAAAGAAGACAGCACTGAGGTTGATTGAAGAATATGGCACGATAGAAGAGGTTTTGAAGAATGCCGATAAGGTGGGGAATAAACGAGTAAAGGAAAACCTTAAGGAATTTGCGGATCAGGCGAGGATGAGCCGGGAGCTCGCTACTATAAAGACGGACGCCGAGATCGAATTCGATCCGGAGCGTTTGGATTGTAGCGCACCGGATACCGATTTGTTAAAGGAGATATTCAGGGAGCTTGAATTTTCATCTCTGATACAGGAGTTGAAGGTCAGGGAAGAGGAAGACGGGGAGAAAGAATATACCTTAATCCTGAAAACGGATGAGTTTGAAGCTCTGTTGAAAAAACTTCAAGACGTCAAGGAATTTTCCTTTGATCTCGAAGTAACGTCGGATATGCCGATGCTCGCTGAAATAGTCGGAATTTCTATCTGCCCGGCGGAAGCGGAAGCATATTATGTGCCGGTTGCTCATTCCTATGAAGGAATGCCCGAGCAGCTTGAATTGGGTTATGTGCTGGAAAGTCTGGCACCGCTGTTTTCTGACGAAGGGATTAAAAAGCACGGACACAATATCAAAAACTCCCTGATTATGCTTTCGAGAAAGGGTATCGAGGTTGCGGGAATAGGCTGTGATACGATGATAGCCTCTTATGTTCTCAATCCGTCAAAGCGCGGCTATGATCTAACCGATGTCGTCAGGGATCATCTTGGTTCTGAGCTTATTTCCAGGAAAGAATTGGTTGGGAGCGGTTCAAAGGCGATAGTCTTCAATGCCGTCACGTTCGAAAAAGCTGTAGTTTATTCATGCCAGAGAGCAGATTTTATTCTTCGGCTTTCTTCACTCCTTTACGATAAGATTGAGAGCGGGGGATTGGGGAATCTCTTTCATAATATAGAGATGCCTTTGGTTGAGATTCTGGCCTCAATGGACGGAAAAGGAGTCCTCGTCGATGTGAAGGTGCTTGGCGAAATGTCGCTTCAGCTTGGGAATCTTATATCCATTTCGGCAGAAAAGATTTATCGATTGGCCGGCGAGAAATTCAACATAAACTCTCCCAAACAGTTACAAGTGATCCTATTCGACAAACATGGACTTCCCAGGGGCAAGAAGACGAAGGAAGGCTATTCTACCGGTGTCGATGTTTTGGCAAATCTTGCCCTGTCCCATGAACTTCCCGCGGAGATTTTAGCATACAGGAGCATTGCAAAGCTGAAGTCTACCTATGTTGATGCACTGCCTGTGCTTGTCAATAAAGAGACGGGCAGAATCCATACGTCATATAACCAGGCCGTTACCGCCACGGGGAGACTCTCCAGCAGGAATCCGAATCTGCAGAATATTCCTGTAAGGACAATAGAGGGAAGGAAAATACGGCAGGCATTTATTGCTCCGGAGGGCTGTGAGATTGTCTCTGCGGATTATTCCCAGATAGAACTCCGTGTTTTAGCCCACCTTGCCGGTGATGAGACCCTGGTAAACGCCTTCAAGTCCGGTGAGGACATTCATGCCAGAACTGCTTCCGATATCTTCGGGATATTTCCCGAGATGATCAACGCCGATATGAGACGGCAGGCAAAGGTGATCAATTTTGGGATAATTTACGGGATGAGTCCCTTCGGGTTATCGAGGGAGTTGCGAATAAGCCAAAAGCAGGCACGGGCATACATTGACGCGTATTTTCACAGATACCATAGGGTCAAGGAATATTTGGACGGGGTTCTGGAAAATGCGAGAAGGGATGGCTTTGTGACGACACTCTTCAATCGCCGTCGGTACCTTCCCGAAATAAACAGTGCTAACGCCTCCATTCGTCAGTTTGCCGAGCGTACCGCAATAAATGCCCCGATACAGGGTACGGCTGCGGATCTGATTAAAGTAGCGATGCTCAATATCGCAGAGCACCTGAGGAAAGAAAAATTGTCGACGAGTATGATTATGCAGGTCCATGACGAGCTTGTCTTTGAAGTTCCACTGGGGGAAGAGGATGAGATCATGGATATGGTCAGGAAAGAGATGGAAGGAGTTATCGAACTTAAGGTACCCCTCAGGGTAGACATTTCCTCCGGGAGGAACTGGGATGAGGCGCATTGAACTAAACAGAAAGTAAAGCGATCGGCTGTGAAATTTTGGCCTTTACCGTAAGAACGTGACATTGCCGTTCAAAATACCGCCCTCTTCGATTGCCAGTTTGTTGCATTTTATCCGTGCTTTAACGTTACCCGTCCCTGAGATTGTAAGAGTTTCTGTGACGATTATTTCTCCTTCAAAATGTCCGGCTACGGTCATGGAGTTTACAGTTACCTTTGCCAGGATACGACTATCTTCCTCTGTAACTAAGGTCTTAGCGTTTAATGTTCCGTTGATGCTTCCCGCCACGATCAGATAGCCTTCGAAATCGAGAGTTCCTTCAAGGTTACAATCCCTGTTAATGATGGACACATTTTCCCGTTTGGCTTTCACCTGATTTCTCCTTTATGCGGTTTGCGGCAGTTCTCTTCGTCTTGTTACAGTTTCTGCTGCAACTTCTGGGTTAACCGTGTTTCTTTTATGCGTAGCAATATGGAACCCAGGGGAATGTTTGCTCTGTTAATAATAATTCTTTTAACAGGTGTAATTTTTCCGGCAGAGATTGCCTTCCCTATGGGGAAGGGGATTTTTACTCCAGGTCCGTTCAGGGATGCGATAACATTTGAATTCTTTGGAACGTTTGTTTTAATGTCAATAAGCTTAATTATATCATCATGACATATTGAAAGCGTATCATCACGGAAGAAGCACCGCTTTTCCATGTTATTTAGCTGAATCACTACGTATTCAAAGGTGGGCTCCTCTATATCTATAAAGAGCCGACCTATTACGTCATTGTTCTTGGTGACGACGGCCTGGTATAGTCGGCCGTTTTTGTAAAGAGAGTAGCGTTTCCAGAGATCTCTGTCAGTATGGATCATGTAGCCCCGGTCTTCTCCTGTGTTTTCCCTGGCATTACCTACAAAACCCTTTAAATTGACAATAATTCCGGCGGATGTTAATTCAGGTATTGTTCCAACATCAACCAGTTCAACAGTGTCTCCTCTAATTATATTTACGTGAGTACCATTGGGAAAGTATTTTTCCTCTCCATTAATCTTAATTTTGAAATAAACAACATGAGGGTTTGTCGTTATTGTTTTTGGCGGTTTATTGCTGTCAGTGAGGGCGATATTAATTTCCCCGCATTTTAAATGGTCTTTACGGATCATTATTTGAGTTGGATGATTGATAGGAATGGGTTTATTGATATCGTTTATCGTTCCGTATTCCGCTATGTCGGCGCTGAGACCGCGTTCATAATTGGATTCTAAATGTATAACCTTGACGACATCTCCGGGAGATATATTCAGTGTTTCCCCGTTGGCGACAACAATCGGTGCCTGGTCATTCACCTTAACAACCACGTACTTTATAGTTGGGGGATTCAGGATGATACCTGGGACCTCGGGTTCTATGGCGAATATTTTCATAAAGGCGTTGATTGCAAGGTTATGATGGTAGATTCTAGGCTCTAATGGTAGCGATTTGCTGGTTTCAATGCCGAAGGCCGGAATTCCACATTTATAAAGGGCGTAGTAAGTGGCAGATTTACGCTGTTCCGGATGCGGTGTGTCCAGAGCATTGGTGCGATGATTATTGAAATGAAAAAGATGGTCAGTATCTTTGATATGGGAATTTATTTCACTAATTACCTGTTCGGCTGTCTCCTTCAGTTTCAGGATTTTACCTGTTTCCGGGTTGGTGTAAGTTTCGCAGTCGGCAATGATGGATTGGCCAAATCGCATGGGGTTTCTCAAAGAGCTTTGCCAGGTGTCTGAATAGAATCCGGAACCATCGTGGAGGTTCAGAAGACAGTCACTTTCAGTGATTAGTTGTTTTAAGATCGATACCACCTGTGCCTCATAATTTTTCCTGGATGGTTCGGAAAATTTCCTGTTCATGTCTTCGTTGACCTGACGGCGATTGAGTAAGATAGAATAAAAGTTAGCCCTCGGTACTACTATCAGGTTACCCTTTTCTAATTTCATGTCGGCATATAGATCTGCAGACATGAATCCACCAGGTTCATTGCCCTGTATTCCTCCTATAATAAGGATTGTTTTTCCAGGTGATTTGCCGTGTATTCTGTAGACGTTAAGTTCATAATCTGTTCCCGCGAAGTGTGTTTCAAATGTATTCCTGCACCAACCGGGGTTTGGACCAATCAAGGAACAGAACATAAGACCTAAAAATATTAACCGTAGGTATGAAGACTGAAAAAAAATCATTTGATAATTACTCTGTAAGGGTTTTTAAATCAATATTTTCTTCTAAGACCAGGTTGCCATCATCAGAAAAAACTAGTATCGAAACTGAATCGTAGCTCTTTTGTGCAGGTATTTTTCTGATTTTACCTTTTATGCCTCTAAATCTGGAGATGGAAAAACGATCACCTCTTTTGAAATTCTGCGGCCTTCCATTTTCAAGAGTTGTATTTGGATAGATACGCCACGATTTTATGTCTGAAATATCGGATTTTAAGATAACGAAGATATGTCCGGAGAGTGTAGTGTTACCCTCAGTTTTATTCCTCAATGTGAAATCGAAATTGCAGGTACTGTCTGTTTGATCAATGGTTGTCTTGAAATTTTCAACAGATACCGCATAAGGTATGTCAACGGTTTTAGGAGCCGGGGGTTTCTTTTCTGCCGGCAAAACATCCGTTTCCGCATCAGTTGATGGTAAGACTTCTGGAGATTTTTTTGATTGGATGGTATTTTCTAATTTTCGTTTTGTTAAGATCAACTCATCCTTTAGGGTTTGAACTTTGACTTTAACCCCGCTATTTTCTTCTTTTATAGTTTTTAGCTCATTCTGGGTGTTTTCAAGTTTTTCAACGAGTTCTGCTTGAGTTGGAAGATGTGCTCTGTCGTAGAACCACAAGGCAGCAGGGATACCTGTCATGAGCCCGAGAGTGATTGCAATCCAGGTAACAATAAACGCTTTTGTAATTTCAAAGGAACGGATTCGTTCTTTGTCTCCGATTACGAGAATGGTCCAGCTTTTTTTGTCACATTTTTTCTTTTGTTCCATCATTCTTTACTTGCTGTCCATGTTTCGCGATAAATCTTCCATTCACCGCCGGCTTTTTTCAAGCGAAGTTTTTTAATTCCAGTGGCAGTATAGTTTGATGAATTGTATTTTTGTGTAAATACTGCTAACCCCCGATTCTGACCTGAAGAGATTTTAAGATCATCAATACTGATGCGGATATTTTTCTTACGATTTTTCAACCCGGTTTTGTAGGATATCCAGCTGCCTAAATTCATTCCACGGGATATAAAATCCGGTGCGTAAGAGGATTTGTAGCTTTTCATATTCCCCGATTCCCAGGATTTTGCCCATCTTTCAATCAGTTGTCTGATAGCCTGATGATCCATGGCGGTTCTGTCATAACGTCTGTCTTTACTTGCTGTCCATGTTTCGCGATAGATCTTCCACGTACCGTCTGTTTTTTCCAAGCGAAGTTTTTTCATTCCGGCGGCATTATAATTTGACGAATTGTATTCCTGTGAGAATACTGCAAGGCCCCGATTCCGTCTTGAGGAGATTTTAATGTCTTCGATACCGATGCGGATATTTTCATTATGCTTTTTCAGTCCGGTTTTGTAAGATATCCAGCTGTCTAAATTCATTCTACGGACTATAAAGTTCGGTGAGTAACAGGATCGGTAGTCTTCCATGTTTCCGGTTTCCCACGATTTGACCCACCTTTCAAGCAGCCCTTCAATCGCCTTATGATCCGAGGCGGTTCTGTCGAGGGTGTTTAAGGTATTGGCGAAAAGCCTTTCTGCTGCCGGTGGTTGAAATGCATCTCCCACAATGAGCCACCCGTTCTGATTTTCTTTCAGGAAAAGTTTTCTGTAGCCCCCATGGCGGCTTATGTTATTCACGGATAGAATTTGATCAAATAAGATAACGGCGAATTTCCCATTCCTTACTATAGAAATATCACCCGCTTTGACAGAAAAGGGAATATTGGCGGTTTCCCAGCTTTTTATCTTTTTTATCAGTAAGTTACAGTTTTGTTTTCCTGCGTTTGGATCTTCATATAGAGAATCGAGGGCCTTTCCGTTCCCCTCCATTGCTGCCGTTATCCACGAATCAAGAAAATGTTCCAGACTGCTTTTTGTGGAGAACCTGGTATCCTGTGGCACCCAATTAATCGAATCTTCTATGATGATAGGTGTTTTGTTGAGACTGATGTAGTTGAAAATACGTTTTATATTCTTATTGGTAAGGGCTACACATCCGTTCGATTGAAAGGGGCGCAGGGTTTTGTTCGTCCCGTGAATCCAGATATTATTACCGTTTTTCCCCGCTTTTCTATCCAGGATATTTGGGTAATCGATGTGAAATGCCATGGGGCCATATATGGAAGAGAGCTGGTTTTTGGCAAATAATTTTGTTGGGAAGAATATACCTTCGGGTGTTTTACTGTCTCCTTCCACCGTTTTTGCCCCCTGGTTTTTTCCCGTGGAACACGCAGATTCGTACACTTTATCGAAAAGTCCGTTACCATCACTATGATAGATAAATAATTTCTGCACTTTTTTGTCTACAACCACCGCGTGTCCGGAAGATAGGGCAACAAGACAATCAGGAATGGTTTGTTGCTGTTGGACGGCTTGTGTTGTCGCATGTGAGTGAAAAACGAAAAGGAACAAAAAAAGCGGGACAAAGGAAGTTATAATGAGGTATTTCAAATTTCGTAGTGCCATAATATTCAAAACATCTCTTGTTCAATCATGATGGCATAGGCAGCAACAGGCGATTACATGTCGTTCTTGATATGTCCTTGATATCCTACCGTTATTGCCGGTTCGGGTATCATCGTCGCAATCTCACTTTCTGATCTCTTTAAAGAGGGATTTTGTCGTGGAGGCACTCTGCTGAGTGCCTGGATCCTCTCTTTTAATTAAGATTCATTGTGATTTTTGCCATTTTACCTCAAAAATTGGTTTGTATAGTTTAAGCGTCAAGCCGCCTTACTCTTCTCTGTTACGTTCCGTATTATAACGTAGTGTAGTGAAGTGTCAACAGGAAAGAAGATACGACCCACAATTCCCCCCGATATTACTAAATTTCTTGCTTCATGTCAGTATTTATTGATACAGTAAAAGCAGTTTTGAGATTTTGCAATAATTTGTCAGGAGGTTAACAATGCAAGTTATATACCATAAAGATTTTAACCAGACATATTGTTCTGATCCTGCGGCAGCTTCGGGTAGGATAGAAGCCGTTTATAAGGTGATACGCGATAGAGTTACCTTTGTTGATGCGATTCCTGCTGAGAAGGAGGATATTGCCGCTGTGCATAGCGCGTCGCATATTGACTATGTAACTGACGCAGGTTTATACAATATATCGGCACTGGCAGCTGGCGGAGCCATTCAGGCGGCTATGGCAGGATTGAAAGAACCCTGCTTTGCTCTTATTCGGCCACCGGGGCACCATGCCTCATTCGATAGCTCATGGGGATTTTGTTTCTTTAATAATATGGCTATTGCCATACAGAAGCTGAAACGCACCGGTATGATCGAAAGGGCGTTTGTCCTGGATATTGACCTTCATTTTGGTGATGGTAATGTAAATCTCCTGGAAAGATCCGGCTTCGTGACTCTTTACAACCCCGATTCATCCACCCGAAGCGAGTATCTTGAAAAAGTAGAAGAAAAACTATTCTCTGAAGAGGCTGATATAATTGGTATTTCTGCCGGTTTTGACAACCATGTCGACGATTGGGGAGGACTTCTTGATACCGCTGATTACACTGAGATAGGGCGCATGGTTCGGGAAGCGAGTCAAAAAAACAATGGTGGTTGCTTTGCCATTCTGGAGGGCGGATATAACCACCGGGTTCTGGGCGGTAATGTTATGGCTCTCATTGAGGGTATGGAAGGGTGATAAGTAGTTTCGTTGGTTAGATGCTATTTTTTACTCAAAACATCCTCTGATGCACGGGCTATATCTGCAGCCCTTAATCCATAACAATCGAGCAGTTCATCCCCGGTTCCGGACATGCAGAACCTGTCCTGTATGCCTATCATTTTTACCGGTACCGGGTAATTTTCCGATATAACCTCACAGACGGCGCTGCCGAGCCCGCCAATTATTGAATGTTCTTCGGCAGTGACAATCGCCCCTGTTTCTCTCGCACAGGAAAGTATCAGGTTTTTGTCGATTGGTTTCAGTGTGGACATATTTACTACCCGCGCGGAGATGCCTTTTGATTCCAATAATTTTGCAGCTTTGAGCGATTCGGATACCATGAAACCGAGAGCAATAATCGTTATGTCAGATCCTTCATTGACGACGGTGCCCCGTCCTATCTCAAAAGATACACCGTCGGGAAATATGACAGGAAATTTCATCCTTGATGTCCTGATATAAAAGGGGCCATCTGTATTCAATGCAACCCTTATGATTTCTTTTACCTCTATACCATCTGCGGGAACGATAACTGTCATATTGGGGATGACTCTCATAATCCCCAGGTCTTCGTTCATCTGATGAGAGACACCATCTTCACCGACGGTTATGCCTCCGTGGCTGGCCACAATCTTCACGTTCAATTTAGGGTAGGCAATAGCCTGTCTTACCTGCTCCCAGGCCCTTCCTGCCGCAAATATGGCAAATGTACTTACAAAGGGGATCTTCCCGGCGAGAGCAAGACCGGCGGCGGTTCCCATCATATCCTGCTCGGATATTCCCATATTGAAGAATCTGTCAGGAAATTCTTTGGCAAAGAGTTTTGTCATTGTTGATCCCGAGAGATCAGCATCGAGGACAACGATATCTTTATTGGTCCGGGCAAGTTCAACCAGGGTTTCCCCATAAACATTTCTTGTTCCGAGTGTGTCTGTCATCTATCCACCGAGCTCCTTGAGTGCTTTTTTGAATTCTTCATCTGTCGGTGCCACGCCATGGTATTTCGCCAGACCCTCAAAAAACGAAACTCCTTTCCCTTTTATGGTTTTAGCTATTACAAGGGACGGGGTGTCCGTAGCATTGCGGCTCTTAGCGCTTTCAAGAGCCGGTATGATTTCCTCAAAATTGTGGCCGTCGATTACCTGAACATCCCATCCGAAGGCCTTCCACTTGTCATAAAGCGGTTCTATGCCCATGACGTCTTTCACCGCACCGTCGATCTGGAGGCCATTGTTGTCTACGATAGCCATCACTTTCCCGAGCTTATAATGAGCTGCTGTCATGGCGGCTTCCCAGATCTGCCCCTCTTGCAGTTCTCCATCGCCAAGCATAACGTAAACATTCGATTTGATGCCTTCGAGACGGAGCCCCATGGCGATACCGTTAGCAACGGATAATCCCTGTCCCAGCGAACCTGAGGTGGCGTTGACCCCCTTCGTTTTTCTCACGTCAGGGTGTCCCTGAAGAGAGCTGTTCAGTTTTCTCAATGTCATAAGTTCATCGGGATTAAAGTAGCCGCACATGGCCAGTGCCGAATAGAGTGCGGGGGCGCCGTGTCCTTTTGAAAGAACGAACCTGTCCCTTTCCTGCCAGTTTGGATACAGCGGATTATGATTCAATACATTAAAATAAAGGGCGGTCATTATATCTGCCGCAGAAAGGGAACCACCGGTATGTCCGGAGTTGACGTTGTGTATCATCGTGAGGATGTTAATCCTCATTACCCTTGCAGTTTCTTTTAGTCTGCTGATATCTTCCATTTTTACCATATTAAATCCTGTCGTAGCTTCTCAATTCGCCACCGATGAACCGGCACGTTGTGGCAACTACCACACAACAACATTGCGTGCAAGGGTAAAAGTTGGTGAGCGTTTAAGTATTGTTTGGTAAAGCCGATACGATGATGGGGCCGGTTGAGGCATTCGTTCTTACTTACCGATACAGAAGGTTGAAAAGATCCTGTCCAGCACCTCTTCGTTTACGGTTTCCCCGATAATTTCGCCCATGCTTTCGAGGGATTCCCTAAGATTGAGAGCGGCGAATTCGGGAGACATGCCTTCACGTACATTTTCTCCGGCTTTTGAAAGAAACGTGACAGTTTTTTCAAGGGCGGTTTTATGACGGAGATTTGTTATTATAATATCTGATCGGCGATCATCTCTGTTACTGATAATTAAGGAGTGGATATGTTCTTTGAGAGCGGGAATGCCGTCACCGTATTTTGCCGATAGCCATAAGGGTTTGTTGCCGGGCAGGAGAACATCGAGTTTTGCAATATTTATCATATGCGGAAGGTCGGACTTGTTTATAACGAGGGCACAATTTCTGTGCCTGTTTTTCTCGATTATCTCCAGATCTTCCTTTGTTAGTTTTTCGCTTCCGTCGAGAACTATTATGATTATATCGGCCGATGATAGCTTTTCCCAGACCAGCTCGACTCCCTCTTTTTCTATGATATCTTCGGTATTTCTTATCCCGGCCGTGTCAGTAATCCTGAGCGGTATCCCTCTGATATTGATAACTTCCTCTATGAAATCTCTTGTTGTTCCTGGAGTGGAGGCGACGATAACCCGTCTCTCGCCGAAGAGTCTGTTTAGAAGGCTCGATTTTCCAACATTCGGCTTTCCTATGATAACGGCACTTATGCCATCCCTGTAAACTTTTCCTTCGTGATATGTCGAAAGAATCTCTTCCAGACTATCTATTATGCTTTGGATCCTTTCGGTAAGTTCTGAAGAAGGTAGCACTTCAATGTCCTCTTCAGTAAAGTCTATGGAGGTTTCGAGGAGTGCCAGGATGTCAATGGTGGATGAGCGGGCAGATTTAATTTTCTCTGATAGATTTCCCTTAAGCTGGGTGATGGCCAGATCGAGACCTCTGTCGGTCCTGGCCATTATCATGTCAGAAATAGCCTCTGCCTGGGAAAGGTCGAGACGGTCATTGAGAAAGGCTCTTCTTGTAAATTCACCGGGTTCTGCGAGACGTGCCCCTGCTTTTATTACCTCGTTGAGAATAGCCTGAAGGATAACAGGACCGCCGTGACAGTTTATCTCAAGAATATCCTCTCCAGTATAGGAGTGAGGTTTCCTCATTATGGTGATCAATACTTCATCAAGAACTGTACCACTTTCCGGTGATACAATGTCTCCGTGATAGAGGTGGTGAGTTTTGAAATGTTCAGTTTTTTTTCTGTGTTTAAAGAGTAGGCTGCCGATTTCTTCCGATTCTGGTCCACTTACTCTTATTATTCCGATTCCCCCTACGCCGGGGGGTGTGGATATAGCCGCTATGGTGTCTTTTAATTTCACTGTGGTTTTATTGGAGTGAGCTAAAGTGAACTAAAGTGCCTGATTAAGATCCTCAACTTTAGGCACTTCAAACTTTAGTTCACTTTAGGCACTTTTACTCGGCAGTATGATAATCTTTCTAAGTATTCCTTCACCTCGACTTTTTGTGACCAGAAGCTTATCTGTTTGAAGGGCTAAATGTATTATTCTCCGGTCATGGGCATTCAAGTTGCTAATAGTAACGGGCTTATTTGTTTTCTTGACTTTTTGTCCCAGCTTTTCAGCCAGCATAACAAGAGTTTCTCCCCTTCTCTTTCTGTACTCTTCGGTATCGACTATGATTCTTTTTCTATCTTTTCCATGCTTATTGGATATCCTATTTACTATATACTGAATGGCGTCAAGAGTCTGGCCTTTTTTTCCTATCAGAAGTCCATTGCCTGCACCCTTTATGTCGAGAATGACGGCTTCTGGTGTTTCTTCGACAGTTACAGGAAAATCTAAATTCATTCGGGTCAATATTTCCTCAAGAATCCCTTTTGCTCTTATTGCCGCAGCTTCATTGGATTCATCTCCAGCAGTTCTTTCATGGGTTGGAATCTTGACGGATGTGTCGGCGGATATATTTTCTGTTTTTTTGAAGGATGTATCGAGGTCCACATCTATTGATATGATACCGGCTTTTATACGTGCTTTTTGGGTTCCTATGAGACCGAGGAATCCGGAAGAGCCCTCTGAAATTATTTCTATATTCAGTTTTTCCCTTGGTACACTGAATTCTTTACAAGCCCTTTCAATGGCCTCATCAATGGTTTTTCCTTCGATTTCTAAGATCTTCATAAAGGTTGCCTCATTATGACGGTTTCTTGTTTATGTAATATTGCTGACCGATGCTCAGAACATTGTTGAATAGCCAGTAGATTACCAGTCCTGAAGGAAAGTTTAGGAACAGGAAGGTAAAAATTACTGGCATCCATAGCATCAGTTTTTGCTGCATAGGATTTCCCCCCGCTTGGGGGGTCATTTTCTGCTGTAAGAACATGGTAGCACCCATAATAATCGGGGTTATGTAATAAGGGTCTTTGGCCGATAGATCCTGTATCCAGAAAAAGAAGGGTTCGTGGCGGAGTTCTATCGAGTACAGTAGAGCCTTATAGAGGCCAAAAAAGACGGGAATCTGAATCAGCATGGGAAGACACCCCCCCATGGGGTTTACCTTATACCTTTTGTACAGCGCCATCGTTTCCTGACTGACTTTTGCTTTGTCATCTTTATGTTTTTCCTGAAGCTCTTTTATCATCGGTTGAAGCTTCTGCATTTCCTTCATCGATTTGTAACTTTTATTGCCCAGAGGCCAGAAAATAATCTTTATCAGTATGGTTAAGATAACAATGGCGATGCCATAGTTGTGAACGTATTGATACAAGAATTTAAGGGCTATCAAAAGCGGCAGTGCCAGCCATTTTATCCAGGAACCGAAATCGATAGAATTTTCAAGACCAATGTTTTCTGTCTTGAGAATGTCATAATCCTTGGGACCCAGGTATAAGGAATAATTGAAGAACCCTGACTGTCCCGGAGGAATGATATTTTTGGGTCCCTCCAGACCTATGGAGACGAGGTCTTGGGGATCTTTAAAAAGAATAAGACTGGTCAGTGAGGGTTTCTGGGGTATCATTGAAGCGATAAAGTATTTACTTTCAAATGCTCCCCAAGAGACGTCCGGTCCCAGAAATTTCCTTGTTTCAAGTTTTGAAATCTTTTCACGGTCAATACTATTTTTGACAGAAGAGATTGGGCCGTTATGGCTGTATCTGTCTGTCTTTACATTGGGATCAGCGAATTGATACCAGCTGAGAAGCGCGTTTTCGTTGAGGGAACGCCTTGAAATATTGTGAACTTTTACTTCAAGATCAAAAGAGTATTTCTTGTTGGGATAAAATGTATAGACCTTTTCTATTTTTATCTTTTCGGGATATGACCAGATAAAGGTCAATTTTCGAGCATCCATTGTTTTTGTAATGTCTATGGAAGCCAAATCTGCCTGATAAATCTCTTCAGAGGAAACATTTATGCTCGATTCAGGAAAGGTGACGGCAAGAGGAGATTCCATGCCATCCTTAATATTTACCAATTCGATTAGTTCGGAATTTTCAGCTAAAGTCTTGCGGTAACCTTTAAGCTTGAAAGATTTCAAGTTTCCCCCAACTGTGGTGAAGGTAGCGGAGTAGAAGGGGCTTTCAACCTTGATATCTTTTCCTCTTGCCGGTTCGTGTATGGAAGAGGTCGTTTTGGTTAAAGTTTCTTGTAATATCTTTCCTTTTGTTGGTTCATATATGGAAGGAGTTTTTTTTAAAACTTCCCGGTTTTCGGGTTTGACGAGACTTTCTTTTTCAGTTTTTTGAACCACCTCCGGCTTCGGTGGCGGTGGGGGGGGTGCAAAAAATAATTGATAAACTGCGACTACAATAAAAGATAGGACTATGGCAATAAGTGTCCTTTTGTCCATTAATTCCTCCAGTTTTCCCCATTTCGGTTATTTCACAGGGTCGTACCCACCGGGGTTCATGGGATTGCACCGAAGCACACGCATCAGACCAAGCAATAATCCCTTAAAGGGGCCGTGGTGTCTTATGGCGATGATTGCATATTCGGAGCAAGAAGGGTAAAAACGGCAACATTGGGGGAAAGCAGGTGATATGAATGTCTGGTAAAATCTGATAAAACCAATAAATATCTTTTCGAGGATATGCGTAGGCATTTCACCGAACATCGTTTTACTAAAATCAACCCTGAACTTGCTTTTCAGGGCAGAATTCAGTGCAAGCTTTGTATTAAGAGATTTTCAAGTTCCCTGCACACGTCTTGATACTTAAGTGAAGGTATGTCCTTCTTCGCAATTATTACTATATCCTGCGAAGGAGGGAACTTGTTTTTATTCAATCTGAAAAATTCTCTTAAGAGACGCTTAATTCGATTCCTTTTTATAGAGTTTCCCGCTTTTTTGCTGACCGTCAATCCCAGTCTCTTTACCCCTGACCGATTCTCACTTAATATAATGATAAAGTTTTTAGAATTAACCCGGTACCCGTTTTGGTATACTCTCAAATAGTCTCTTCTTTTTCGAATCCTTTCGTGTTTACCAAAAGTTTGCTTTACCATTTCTGGAGAATAAGCTCCGTTTTATGTAACCTCCTGACCATTACTCAAGGTTTTTTGTTTAAACGGCTAACTGCTTTCTTCCTTTTGCTCGTCTCCTGTTCAGGACTGCCCTTCCACCCTTAGTGGCCATCCTTGCACGAAAGCCGTGAGTTCTTTTCCTTTTGGTGTTGCTTAAATTAGTTAGATTTTTTTTCATAGATTATGATCCTGTCAAAAAATTAGAACTCGCTTTTAAACCATAGTCGAAACTATTTGTCAAGGGTTAATTGTGACCCAAAATCCGACATAGGTTTAAGTGGATCAGTTTTTTGGAGGTTTTTGCTCATAAAAACCAGCTTAGCGGTTCGGTATCCGCGTTGCTTTAGACCTGCTTGTGTTTATATCACTGCTTACCTGTT
>Ga0265594_1000138_pt1 | contig 58230 bp, 53 predicted proteins | sample saktaG_11_FD_190147 | JGI IMG/M metagenome (GOLD analysis project Ga0265594, IMG submission 190147) | Saline water microbial communities from Sakinaw Lake, British Columbia, Canada - sak_2011_5_24_80m | ecosystem: Environmental > Aquatic > Non-marine Saline and Alkaline > Saline ...
TAATTTTTACATTTCTGATTATTTCATTCTACCAAAAAAATCGCCTTCTTGGTAATTTTTTATTGACTGATATTTGTTATAAATTTTATTTATGCTTTCTTTTGCTCGCCTTGGCTTCAAGCATAAGCCGTTTTATTTCCAATCGCTTTTTGGTTTTACGAGAATGTGTTCTTTTATGCTTCCCGACTCCTGTAATTCTTTTTGCCATATATGTATTTTATTAATATGATTTAATTCGATTCCTTATTTAATATACTCTGCCCCATTCAAAGGAGCATAGCTCCATTTATCATCGGGTAATTCTTCTAAATAATTCATTTCCAATTCATCGCCATGAACCTGATAATGATCATAGAATTCAGGGGTAATCTCATAAACTTCATCTGTGTCCGGATTATATAATCTGCTATACCCTAAAATGGCATCATTTTGTTTTTCAGACATTCTTTGCTCTAACTCAAGCTTATTCTCCCATACATCCATTATAGTATTAGAACTTTCATTTAATATTCTACCTGTTTTTAATATGCCAGCAACCGCTTTATTGTTTTCATTTATACAAGCAGTTACATATGCTTGATTTATTGTATAAGATTCTAAGCTTTCCTTTAAAGATGGCGTTATTAGATCAAGCAAACCTTTTGGAGCTGTAATTCCAACGAACATCACGCCATATCCCAAGCCAATAATGTCTTTTACAGTTATTATATAAAAATACCCTTCTCCCAATTTATTATTTTGTTTAAATTCCGCCCTGATTAATTTTCCATCAGTCGCATAATCTGGTTTATTAGCAACTTCTTCTTTGTTTATTATTTGAATATCGCTCATAATTGGCACTTGGGGAAATGCTTCCTGAAAAAACGGCATATTGGCTAGCGTCCCAAAATTATTTAAAAAGTTTTCAGCAGTTAGAGGGCTTACTAGCGGACTGTCTAGATAAGGAAGTTTATACCCGCCTAAAGTCAGATAATTAATTTGGTCTTCTTGTTTTCGTTCTTGATTGGCATAAACTGGTCCGGCTTCTGAAAAATAAAAAACCTGCTTTAATTCAACAAAAGGATCCCTTGCTAAGATTGATTTTGTAGCACATTGTCCTCCAGTATAAATATCCCATCCAACAGGTAAATTAATAGAAACCGCCCCATCTGTCCATGGCCTTAATTCTAATAACTCTGTTTTGGCTACCTGGCCTATTGACATACTATAAACTTTTATTTCTGGTTGGACTTCTTTTGTATCCTGAGGTATTTCCTTGGGCAAATTTTCTTCCTCTGAATTTTGTTCTTCTGCCTTCTCCTCAACAACAGGAGAAACCTCTTCTTTAAATTGTTTTTCAGGTAAGATTGGTGGAGTATCAACCAGTCCCAATAAAACAAAAAATAAAACACTAAGCATTCCAAAAATTAAAATTACTTTTTTCCTGGTTTTGTCTCCTTTTAAAAAACCTAAAACTAGTTTTGGTTTTATAATGCCTATTATTAAACAAATAAGTGAAGTTAATAATAGTATGCAAAATAAAATTTCCATAATTTTTGTATTTATATTTTAATTTAGGAAGATATATTTTTACATTGGTAATTTATGGTTCCTACTTTTCTAACCATATCATTCCGAAGTCCCCTGGAAACCCAATGGCTCCTTCTTTTTCTGCCAGGGTTTTCCACTGTCTAGAAATTCCCCATTCTTTTAAAAATTGATTTATTGAAAGTTTAGTATGCTCCTGATAAGACCCCTCCTCATATTCATATCCATTATCATTCCCAGGGTCATTTATATAAATATAATTTTCATCATATCCCGTAACAACGACAAAATGGTTTCCGTAATGAACATCTGCTATTACTAAAACATCTGAAGAAACTAATTTTTTCAAATAATTTAAAGCGATTGTTTGATTATCCAGAAGGATTACTTGCTCTTCTGGTCTTACCAAGATTTGCTGATTGTAGAAATCTGCAAATTCTTTAATATAATCTTTTGAGTAGGCAATCTTGACCTTATCAATCACTCCAAAATCATTAAACCCCATAAACATATCTGGGGTTCCACCAGGACCACTTTTAAGAACAGTTCTAATATTCTGAACTTCATTTTCTGGCAAACCATAATCCATCATCAGTATTATTGCGCTTGCGCCCCAGCAAAAACCATCTTCTCTGTAATAAGGAGGATTTTTTATGTGATAAGATGTGGGAATTTCCGATTGTTTTTCTTGTTCCTTTGGCTCTTCAATTTCCTCTGATTTTTCTAATAATTCTTTTTCCGCTTCTTCGCGCGTCGTACATTTAAACCCGCTAAAACATTTATCTTCTCCGCAATTACAGACTTTTACTTCACGGCTATATTCTGGAGCGCAGCCGCAAGCGCCAATCGCACAATTGCCTGGAAAATCACCTACTGATTCACAACATTGACTAGTAGTAATAGTTCCACCTGAATCTATGCAGGCCTGGGCCCTACTATTTGACTCTTTAGAAAGATTTATAGCAAATTCTGTGTAGCACATATTTTTCCTCATTTCATCAGTAATTTTTTCGCAAAGAGAAATATCAGGGAAAATATGAGTTGACATATTAGAATAACACATATCTCGCACTTCATCCTCATTAATATCTGCACAAATTAAGGAATCTTTTTCGCTCATAGCGCGGTCCACTAAACAATCATCCCTATTTTTTAATAAACCACTTGGAGTCTTAAACTCAGTATCACAAAATGACAAAGGCTGTTTAAAAAATGATAGGCAATATTTGTTCTCCTCACATAAAGATGGATCTTGTTCTCTAAAAGCCAAACAACAATTTTTAAGAACTAACTCTTCCGATGTGGCGTCATTAAGCTTTTCGCAGTATTCCAGTTTTATTTCATCGGCTCTTGACTCCCAATGCAGCCGATGAATAAAAGCAAAATAACAGTCATTTGAATTTTCCATCTCGTCACAATAGTTAAAATTGTTCACAGCAAAACTAAGCTCATAATAACACATCTTCTTTGGCCCTGGCTCCTGGATTTCTCGGCAATAAGATACATCCTCTGTGGCCATGCCCTGACAAAGTTTTTTTTGATTTGGCATATCTAAATCCTGGCAGTATTTTGCATCTTTATTAGCTACTGCCAAACAATAATAAAAATCCCCAGACTGGGAAATTTTCGAGCAGATTTCATTTATAAGCGTATCCGGAATATTTTTTGGATTTGAAAAATTTAGACCTTCTTTTTCTTTATACAAGTAAAAAACTACCAAAACAATAGAAACAATAATAATTAAAAGTATAAAAATGTTTAAAATATTTTTTTTCATTTCTTTATTCTATCAAAAAACCGCCCAAAAGAATAGGCAGAAATTTGCTCCCCAGTTCAACAATTATTAGAAAAACTATTAGGATAATAGAAGATGAAAAATATATGGCGATAATGAGGAAAAAATTGCTGGAAATTAAAGAATTCTATAGGATGTCGATGTCAAGTTTGGCAAAATAAAAAGGGTTGATAAAAAAGACATCAACCCTAATTTGGTTAAAATTTTGCTCAAACCTATTCAAGAACTTTTTCCCATCTCTTAGTAATTACTTCACATTTAGGACAATAATGAACAAACTCTATTGTTCTAAGATCTATTCCCTCTATTAAATTGGTTCCACAGTTATGGACTAATCCTTCATCAGCGTCGTAAATTGCACTTAATCCACCTCCTGGGCTAATTTCTCTCACAACTACTCCCACATCTACAATACCTAATCTTCTTATTTTTTCTCTCTTTTCTTTTGAAGTCGACTCTAAAGACATACTTCTTCCTCCTTTCTTTTATTTTTTCTATTTAAAATTAAAATTTTTCTTCCCATATAATAAATCCTCCAGATCTACCTCTTGTTTCATAAGCTCTCTTTTTTGCCCATTCCGGCATTTCTATTTCGAGTAGAGAGATAAGTTCATTGATACGGTCAATAACTGGTTTTAAAAACCTAAATACATCATACATATCAACAGAAAAATCAAGTCGATATTCGTCCCAATTTTCTCGAATAAGATATGAATCTCTAAGTAACTCACCCTTTTTAACTATTTCTTCATCAGCCATTTTTTAAAACCTCCTTTCCCTAATTATTTATTTTTTAAAAAACATTTAAATAAAAACGACTCTATAAGAGTCATTAATATAATAGGACAGATTATTAAAAAAGTCAATAAGCGAGCTCGGACTACGCAACGACTTTAAAACTCTTAATTGGGTAGAGGTAGAGGAAAAATTGAATTTTTCCAACCCATTTCCCTATCACAATGTCATGTATTCATAAACAGCTTTTCTTAAAATTAAAAAAATTATGTTGTTGTTATCTTAAACGGGTAAGGAATATATTCTTCAATAAACTTATTTAGAAAATTCATCTTAAGAGGTGAGAATATAAAATCTTTTGAATTAATGGCTATATTCTCATTAAAGATGTCTATCATTTTCCTGTCTGCTGACATAACTATTTCTCTATAGCCATCTTTTCTACATAAATATATACCGTAATCTTTGGTTAGAGAGAAAAAAACCTCTGTGAAAGGACTTGCAAGGCTTTTATAATTATTATAGAAGTTAACTTTTTCTTTTGGGACGAAATAAACAACTGGATTATCAGAAGTTACGAAATATCTACCTTCTTTAGCTTTCAAGATGCCCATTTTCATATTGAAGAATATGTATGAGTGTTTTTCTAAACTCAAAGCAATAGCCTTTAAAAACAAATTGTTAGAAAACTCTATTTTTGTACCATCAAATTCACCCTGGGCCATATCTTCTATGGTTTCTTTAAACTCTTTATCCGTTATCATTTTCCCCGTTTCTTTCTCATAATCTACTTTTAATCTTTCTTTTTCTTCTTCATTGATCATTCTCGCATTCCATTTTGTTGTGTTTTTTACAAATTGTGCCGTAGCCTCTTCGATTTCCCATTTAAAAAGTGGTGTCCTAAGTCTCATGACTGCAATGAATATGGAGATCTTTTCTTTCAGCTTATCTTCTATTCTCTCATCGATCCCTTTCTTTTTAATTTTTTCTACCAAATTATCAAAATTATTTTCTGCTATCTCTTGGAACAAATCTTCAAATAAATTAGGCGCTATGCCCTCTCTCAGCTCTATACGATAAAGATTATTCTCCTTTCCAATCCTATTTAGTCCTTTTTCTCCTGATATTTCAATAATTCTTTGTCTCGAATCTAAATTACTTTTAAAAAAAATTTTACCTTTTTTATACATTAAAAGCTTATTCTCAAGAAGAAAATGTTTAAGATAGGTGCGTGGTAAAAAATGACTACCTTTTGTGATTGGTTTACCCATATTTCAATTTTACCAAAAAACCGCCTGGATAAAAAGACGATTTGTATTTGCTCCCCCTATGGGACGTATTTAGAACCATTAATTGGGAACAAATAAAAGAAGAAATAAGCAATTTAACGTTTATTGGTTCAAAAAAATAGTTGTAATATAAAATTAAATAAAAATTCCTCGCAGAAATACTTCTCTACGAGGAATTTATTTTTTACCAGTTATGCTGTGTTATAAATTCCTTTTATAGGAAAATTGAATCTTCTAACAGAACATTTAGTTTTTGCCTCGGGGTAAAGCGCTAAAACGCTTTTCCTGACACACTTATCGAGTTGTTCACGAACCGCTGGACTTTCCCAAAGTATATCAGCCCAACGATCGATTTCAACCCAAATTCGTTCTCCCGATTCTAACTTTATAAAATTAGCTGGGGAAAGACAAGTTATACTTTTTTGACCTGGAAGACAAAGTTCAGGCACAACAGATACTGCAGCTTTTACAATCACCCGATGAAGATGATTCAAAGCGTCTTCACTTTGATTAGGTGGAAGACACCATACTATAATTCTTATCATTGTTAACTCCTTTCTAAAATTTATTTATTTTATTATCTTTTAATATAATACTGTCGGTATTCAATTTTTAAGTGTATTTGTATTATACATCCATTATTTAAATATGTCAATAACAAAAATTTTAAAATAAGAGATAGCTATTAAATCTCTAATCGTAGCTCCGGGGACAGGATTCGGACCTGTAACCTAGTGCTTAACAGGCACCCGCGCTACCATTGCGCCACCCCGGAATATGACTATATTACTCTATTTCCTAAATATTTTCAACTATTTAATAATCTTTTAGTTTTTTTAAACCATCTAGTTTTCGGATTTTTTCTAATGCCTTGGCCTGAATTTGACGAATTCTTTCTCTGGTAACCCCAAATATTTTCCCTACTTCTTCCAGAGTATGAGTAATCCCATCTCCTAATCCAAATCTCATGGCTAGAATTTGTTTTTCGCGCGGGGTAAGGTCTTTTGAAATTTCCTTTAATCTTTCTTTTAAAAGATTTTGGGCTGAAGCAGTAAAGGGAGAAATACTTTGCTTATCTTCAATAAATTCTGCTAGAGTACTATCTTTATCATCGTCCCCCACTGGTGTTTCCAAAGAAACTGCTCTTTGTCTAATTTGTATTATGTGATGAACTTTATCTGGTTCAATCCCCATTTCCGAAGCAATTTCTTCTGGTAAAGGTGAACGTTCTAAACTTATTAAAAGTTTTCTTTTTGCTTTTTCATATTTGGATATTGTTTCTATCATATGAACAGGAATTCTAATTGTTCTTGCTTGGTCGGCAATTGCCCTGGTTACTGCTTGCCTTATCCACCAAGTAGCATAAGTTGAAAATTTATATCCCTTTCTCCAATCAAATTTTTCTACTGCTTTGAAAAGTCCTAAATTTCCTTCTTGGACTAAATCTAATAAAGTTAGATTTCTCGCTCTGCCAACATATTTTTTGGCTATGGAAACAACTAATCTTAAATTGGCTTGAGTTAATTTTTTAGCAGCTTCTTTCTCCCCTTTTTCAATCCTTTTGGCTAATTCTTTTTCTTCATGCGCATTTATCATTGAAGTTTTTCCAATTTCTTTTAAATACCTTCTTATAGAATCAACTTTTGGTCCAGAAACTGGTTTCTTTTCTTTGCCTTTCTCTCCGTCTAATTCTAGAAACCCTTTTCTTTCTTTTATCTCAATGTTCCTATCTTCTAACTCCTGATAGAGTTGCTCCATTCCCTTAATATTTTTTTCAAAATTAGGAAATAAATTCAAAATCTCGCTAAAAACAACAAAACCACGAGCTTTGCTTTTTTCAAAAAGTAATTCCACTTTTTCAGGAGGGAAAATAGAAATACGTTTTTGAGAGGATGCTTTTTTAACAGAAATTCTTTCTTTTTTTGTTTTTTTCTTATCTTTAAAAATCTTTGTTTTGCTTTTCCTTTTAACTTTTTTAATGATTTTCTTTGAAATCTTTTTCCTCTTTTTTTTAAATTCTACAATTTTCTTTTTAACAATTTTTTTTCTTATAACTTTTTTTACTTTTACTTTCTTTGGTTTTTTCTTGGCTATCTTTTTTATTGTTTTTTTTATTTGTTTTTTTCTAGCCATATTATTTTTTATTTAAATCTTTTATAACTTTATTAAATTCTTCTGTTAATTCTTTAATCTTTTTTTTATCATTATTTTCTTCCGCATTTTGTATATTTTTTGATATTTCTTCAAGTTTATCCTTAGTGCATAAAGTTATTAATTCATTTAGGCAAATCTGAAATTCTTTTTCTGGCACTGATTCTTCTTCTATCTCTGCTCTTAAAGAAAGAACATCTAAAAATTCTTTCATATCCGGAGATAATTCTATTCTCTTTGTTTTTAAACATTTTAATGCTTCTTGGCATCTTGGAGAAAATAAAGAAATATGAGTTTCATTAAGTAATTTTAATTTATCCGGTGATTTAGATATTAGAGAAAGTATCTTTTCTTCTATCGCTTGTTTTCTTGTTTTTTCTCTTTTTATTTCTTTAGAAATTTCTTTTTCTTCTGAAGACCTTATTTCTGTATAATCTCGACCATCTCTTTGAAATACTTTTTTAAGCTCCTGAATAACTGATTCTTCGGAAACTTTTAATCCTTTGGCTAATTTCTGAGTCCAGTGAGATTGTAAAATTTTACTTGGGATTTTAACTATAGCAGATAAAAGAGCTTTGGAGATTCCTTTTTTCCCTTCTGGAGAATCTTTATCAAATTTTTGAAAAGCGCTGTCAAAATAAAAATCAAGAATTGATTTTGCGGAATCAATTAATTTTTGCCATTCTTTCGGACTTTTAGAAACAATATCCGCAGGGTCTTTGCCAGCAGGCATAGTAATTACTTTAATCTGAAAATCTTGTTCCTGCGCCAAGTCAATCCCCCTTCTGGTAGCAGAATCACCAGCAATATCCATGTCAAAAGCAGTAATTAAATTTTGAGAATAACGTTTTAAAATTTTTAATTGAAAAAAAGTTAAAGCTGTCCCGCTTGTGGCTACAGTATTTTGAAATCCAGCTTGATGAGATAAAATAACATCTGTATATCCTTCAACTAAAATACAAAAATCTTTTTTTCTTATGTCCATTCTTCCCGGGTTTAACCCATAAAGGACAAAACTTTTATTGTAGAGTAGAGTATTTGGCGTATTAATATACTTGGCAACTTCTTTATCTTCTTTCTCTTTTATTACCCTCCCTCCAAATCCAATTACTTGAGAATTCAAATCAAAAATAGGAAACATAATTCTGCCACGAAACCTGTCATAACTTTGAGTTGGTCCTGTTAATTCCTTTTTTATGGCCAGCCCTGTATTTATGATTTCCTTTCTTTCATATCCTTTTGAAATCAGAAAATCAGTCAATATTTCCCATTTTCCTTTTTGGGGGTTAGGAGAATAACCTAATCTCCATTTTTTTATTGATTCTTCAGTTATCCCTCTATCTAAAAGATATTTTTTAGATTCTAGTCCTGCTTTGCTACTATGTAATTGTTTTTCAAAAAACTCACAACCCAATTCTACAATTTCATACAATCTTTTTCTCTCTGTTTTTAATTTTGGATTTTGTCTTTTAAGTTCAACCCCCGCCCTTTTCGCTAAAATCCTTAAAGCATCCCCAAACTCTACTCCTTCAATCTCCATTACAAATTTAAAAATGTCACCAAACTTTCCGCACCCAAAACATTTGAAAATCTGTTTTGATGGGGAAACAAAAAACGATGGTTTTTTTTCAGAATGAAAAGGACAAAGCGCTCGGTAATTCATACCAGCTTTTTGAAGTTTAATATAGCTTGATATAACATCTACTATATCCAAACGTCCTTTAATTTCATCAATTGGAGAGTTAAACATATAAAATTAAAAAATAAGATAAGATGTAAATAGTAGATTTATTCTCTAAAATCTGCTATAATACTTATTGCCAGTTAAAATTTCAATGAAATATAATTTTGTTTTCCAGAAACTTGTTTAATGCAAGTCCGAGATTCCTTAAATGTATTTTTTTATTAATCTCTTTATATAAAATTAACAAAATTTTCGCTAAAATACAAGCTTTTTTATATGTCTAAACTCTTAAATTTACCAAAAATCTCTTCCCTCAAAAAGTTGAAAATTCTTTTCGTCGCCCCGGAAGCAGCCCCATTTGCCAAAGCTGGCGGATTAGGAGATATAATGTTTTCTCTGCCCTTAGCTCTTAGAAAGTTAGAACAAGATACCAGAGTAATGATCCCTTGCTATGGAGGAATTGACACGAAAAAATACAAATTGAAAACGATAATTAAAGGATTAAAGGTTCCTACTGATCAACCCTCTTCAACTCCGCAATATTTAATATGTAATGTCAAACAATATAATTCCGAAAATCTCGTTCCCACATACTTTCTAGAGAATAGGGAGTATTACGAAAAGAGAGCTAATGTCTACGGATATTCTGACGACCACATAAGGTGGATTTTGCTCTGCAGAGGAGTAATAGAATTCGTCAAGCAATACAATTGGAAACCAGATATAATTGTAGCTTCCGACTGGCAAACTTCTTTAATCCCAAACTACCTTAAAACCACCTACAAAAATGACCAAACACTCTCTAAAATACGTGTTATTTTGGCTATCCATAACCTTAAATATCAAGGAATGCGGGATTTTAAATTTAGCCAAGAAACACAACGGGACTCTGGCACAGAACCTATCCCTGATTTCTTTAACCCCAGATTGGGAGAACTTAACTGGTTATTGCGAGGAATAATATATAGCGATACTGTCGTTACTGTTTCCCCTACCTATGCCAAAGAGATTTTAACCCCCAAATATGGGGAAGGATTAAATACAATCCTCAGCGAAAATCAAGGGAAAATCTATGGCATTTTGAACGGAATCAATCCTGCAGAATACGATCCGGCAAAAAACCAGAATATTCCTTCCCATTATACTGTCAATACACTTAGCAAGAAAAAAAATAACAAGTTGTTCTTGCAAAAGAAGTTTGGGCTTCCTCAGGACCCAAATATTTTTTTAGTAGGGTTTGTTTCCCGCCTCACTGAACAAAAGGGATTAGATTTGATTGAAAAAATAACTAAACCGATTCTGGAAAATTTGCCTATCCAGATGATTTTTGTTGGAAATGGAGAAACACGCTATAAAGAAATACTAAAAAAAATCAAAGAATCCTACCCTCAGAAGATAGCTTATCATTTAGAATTTGATACATCCTTGCCGCATTTAGTGTTTTCTGGAGCAGATGCCCTGCTTATGCCCTCAAAATTCGAGCCCTGCGGTATTTCTCAGATGCAAGCCATGAGATACGGATGTGTTCCTATTACCAGAAAAACAGGCGGCTTAGCAGATACTATAGAAAACTTTGACCCCCTAAAAAATACTGGCAATGGATTTCTTTTTACAAAATATGATTCCTCATCTCTCTTACTCGCTATGGTAAGAGCGCACACTTGTTTTCAATTCAAAAAACATTGGCTAAGCTTGGTAAAAAGAACAATGAAAAAAGATTTCTCTTGGAAGAAATCTGCCAAGAACTATTTAAACTTGTTCCATCACATCCTAGACAACAATATCCACTGATTTAACAATTCTACACAATTTCATCAAGTCCTCCCCTATAAGTACTATAAATAAAGTAAAAAGAGAAATCATTTTATGTATTGGGCTAATTTTTTACATATCTATCAACCCTCAGACCAATCAAAGAATATTCTGGAAATGGTTGTTAATGAATCATACAGACCTTTATTTAAAGGTTTATTAAATACCCCGGGAATAAAAATCAATCTTAATATAAACGGAGGACTTACCGAACTTCTTGCCAAAAACGGATACCAAGATGTCATTGAGAGTATAAAACAATTAGCTAAAGAAAAGAAATTGGAATTTACAGAAAGCGCAAAATATCACGCTCTTTTACCTTTTTTAGATAAAGAAGAAATAATTTATCAAATTCAAGAAAATCACTTTATAAATAGAAAATATTTTGGCAGTGTTTATCATCCCGTTGCCTTTTTCCCTCCGGAAATGGCTTATAGTAAAAAAGTGGCCAAAATAGTAGCCAAATTAGGATATTCTTTCGTTCTTTTAGATGAAATAGCTTTTGATGGTGGAAAAAACCCACCAGCTTACGACACGCTATTTAGGGTAAAGGGGACAAAAAATCTTATTGCTGTATTCCGCGGAAGAAGGGTCTCCAATTGTATTATGAGCAGTATTGTAAGAACAAAAAAGGAATTTCTGGATTTGCTGAAAGACGATATTAAAAAGCCAATCTATCTTTATACAGCAATGGATGGAGAGACTTTTGGACATCACCGTCCTGGTTTAGAAAAATCCCTCTTTAAGATTCTTAGCTTAGAAGCCCCAAAACAGATATTTATTTCTGAATTACCCAAATATTTCAAGGCCGAAAAAGAAACCGAACCAGTACAATCTACTTGGGCTACTACCAAAGAAGAAGTGGAAAAACATATCCAATTTTATCCATGGAAAAATCCCAAAAATAAAGTGCACCAATTGCAATGGAAATTCTTTCACTATCTTCTCGACTTATCACATCATAAGGTATTATCTGCGCCAACAAAGAATAAATTATACAAAGCAATGGCCTCTGACCAATTCTTTTGGGCATCAGGAGAACCCTGGTGGAGTATTGAAATGATTGAAAAAGGGGCTTGGATAATGTTGGAAACTCTCAAATCTCTGCCTTATATTAAAAAATCACAAATTGCGCAAGGAGAAAAATATTATAAAAATATCATTTCTACTGCTTTTTGGTGGCAAAGAAGCGGAAGAATTGAAAAAAAAGCGGGACTCTACAAAGAAGAAACAAGAATACCGCTTAAAGAAAGAACTTTAGAAAAAGGCAAACCCGAGGTTTATCAGGCCTTTATAGAAATGATGCGCAGAAAAATGTGGAAAGCTACAAAAAAGAAAAACTTTGAGAGAGCAATTTTGTGGCGAGATGCTATCTGGAAGCTGGAAACAAAAAATGATATTTACGACACTATTCATGCAGTAGACTTGTTGCGCTTAGAAGTATCTGATAAAAAATTAAGAACGTTAATGGATGAATATAAAGAAAAATACAAAAAAATAAAACCAGGACAACCAGAATTAAGAAAAGTTTAATATGAAATACAACAAAATCTTTAAAGCTCAAGATCCTCTTTTTATTAAAAACTTGTTCACCCAAAAAAAGAAAGTTCTTTTTGATAATGTGGCAGATAAAAAAATAAAAAGTATTCAGATAGAAAGGGTATCCCCTTCTTGGGCAAAAGATACCTGCCTCGTTAAATACAAAGTTACATTTGAAAACCATTTGATAAAAACGTTAAGGGCCACATCAAGCAAAAAAGAATCAAAGGAAGATGTTTATAAAATAATGCAATATCTTTACAAAAAGCTGCCTATAGCCAATTCGGTCTATTTTGATAAAAACCACAACATATTATTTTACCAAGAGATTCCCGGAAGAACTTTAGCAGAGATTATGGAAAAAAAAGAAAAAAGAATCCTCTCTCAATCTCTTAAAAAAGCGGCTCTTTTTTTAGTAAAATTACATAACTTAAAACCAAAGACTCCTTTTCCAAAAGCGTTTTTTCCTCAATCAACTGGCTATACATATATTTTTAAAAAAATAAAAACCTCTTTGCCAGAATTAAAAAAAGAAATCCCTTCTTTGAAAACCTTAAAATTTGTAGATAAAATCTGGAAAAATCAAAACGCGCTTATCCACAATGATTTTTATCCCGGAAACATAATTGTAGGCAAAACTCAACTATATGCAATTGATTTTGATAAAGCCGGAAGAGGACCTGTTTTAATGGATTTAGCAACTATTATGGCATCTTTTAATTTGCCCAAAGAAATATGGCAAATAAAGCTTTCTAAAAAAGAGAGAGACAAACTGCAAGATATTTTTATAAAAACCTACTGTAAAAGCCAACATATTGATTTTAAAAAGACAAAAACCCAGCTTAAAAAATTTCTGGCCAAGATATTTCTTGACCAAATAAGATATTATTTTTTGCTGGACTATAAAAACCTGCCTAAAATGACTAAGCAAAACCGTAGAAAGTTTGGGCAAAAAATAAGAAGTTTAATAGTAAATTTCAAAGAATCTTATGAAAGTTTTATTTAGTTCTTCGGAATGCTCTCCTTTTGTTAAAGTAGGAGGGTTAGCTGATGTTGTAAGTTCTCTCCCAAAAGCCTTGGCTCAATTGGGCGTTAAAGTTACTATTGTTATCCCATTTTATGAATTTCTAAAATTAAAAACACCCCCTTATCTGGTAGAAAAAAATATCTCCTTAAAATTTGGCCAAAAAGAGACCTTTGATATTTGGCAAACTACATTACCTAATACTAAAATACCTGTTTATCTGATTAAAAACCCGAAATATTTTTCAGGGGAAGAAGTGTATCTTAGTGAAGATGCTTCATCAAAAGGAACTCAGCAAGAAGCAGCCCGGTTTTTGTTTTTATCTCGGGCAACCATTAAATTGGCAGAAATGTTAAACACTGATATTATCCACTGTCATGACTGGATAACAGGAATCATTCCTTATTTAGTAAAAAAAGAAAAAAAGAATTTTAAAACTATTCTAACCATCCACAACTTAGGATATCAAGGAATATACTCGCCTGAAATTGTTAATTATTTTCTTCATACAAACTTTTCTACTAAAGTAAATTGTCTTAAATTAGGCATTGTAAACAGCAATCATGTCACTACTGTAAGCCCTACCTATGCCAAAGAGATTTTAACTCCCCAATATGGATTCGGCTTATCAAGATATCTTAGACAAAGAAAAAACAAACTAAGAGGCATACTCAATGGCTTAGATACCCAAACTTTCAATCCGCAAAAAGACACTTTTTTAAAAAAACAATATTCTGTCCAAGCAATTGAAAACAAAAAATACAATAAGGTTTTTCTTCAAAAAACATATTTCAAAGCAATAAAGCCAGATACTCCAATGTTCGCTCTTATCTCAAGATTAACTTTGCAAAAAGGAATTTACCTTGTTGAAAAGATAATACCGCAGTTAATGAAGCAAGATGTGCAATTCATTGTGCTTGGCAAAGGAGTAAAACAATATGAAAACTTTTTTGCTAAAACTACAAAAAAATTTCCTAAAAAATTCTGGGTAAAAATAGGATTTGATGAAAAATTAGCCCATCAGATTTACGCGGGTACGGATATCTTTTTGATGCCCTCCTTTTATGAACCCTGCGGTTTGGGACAACTTATAGCAATGAACTATGGTACTATACCTGTGGTAAGAGCTGTGGGGGGATTAAAAGACACAGTACAACCTGTTAAAATGTCTTCTTCTATAATTAGCGGGACAGGGTTTACTTTTGAAAATTTCAGCTCCAGAACACTATGGCAGACAATAGAAAAAGTGCTTTCTTTGTATAAAAATAAAAAAATCTGGCAACAAGTACAGATTAATGGGATGAAAAAAGATTTCTCTTGGAAAAAATCGGCAAGAGAATATCTGGATTTATATTCCAAACTCTATTCTTAGCTTTCCTTTTCTAACTCAATCAAAACAATTTCTGGAAAAGCATTAGACTTTGCCAGGCTCCAGATTTGTGGAATCGATTAAACTGGTTAAAAAATTCCTAAAACTATATATTTATTTAATTATTTTGTTTCAACGAAGCAATGGCGGAGGGGACAGGACTCGAACCTGCAAGGGCTTACGCCCGCTGACTTTCCAAGCCAGTGCCTTGCCATTCGGCGCACCCCTCCAAACACTATACTTTCATTCCGCGGAGAGCATTAACTCTTTCTTCAACCAAAGGATGAGTCATAAAAATCTTTGTAAACCATGTTTTGCTTTGTGCCCCCCTAAAAGGCGAAGAAATAAATAAATGAGCCGTAGAGTTACTCCCTCTCTTCATTTGATTTGGGTCAGAACTAATTTTTTCCAATGCCCGAGCCAACCCTTCTGGGTATCTGGTTAAAAGAGCGCCTGAGGCATCAGCCAAAAATTCTCTTTTTCTGGAAATAGATAAACGAATCAAACTAGCTGCCAAGGGAGCTAAAATAGCTGCGATTATTCCTAAAGCTATTATTATAAGGCCGAGATATCCTCCTCCTTGTTTAGAGTTTCTTCTTCCTCCTCCCCAAAAACTTATTCTTAAAAACAAATTTGATAATAAAGCTACAATTCCAACCAAAATAACTACAATCGTGCCTAAAAGAATATCTTTGTTCTTAACATGGCTAAGTTCATGAGCAATAACCCCTTCTAATTCTGCTCTTTCTAATTTGTCTAAAAGTCCTTGAGTAACAGCAACAACCGCATGCTTCTCATCCCTTCCCGTTGCAAAAGCATTTGGTTGCAACTCCGGAAGAATATAGATTTTAGGTAAAGGTAGGCCAGAGGCAATACAAAGATTTTCAACCAGCCGATAAAGTTCTGGATTATCTCTTTTCTCTATGGGTTTAGCATGAAACATTTTAAGAACAATCTTGTCTGAATACCAATAACTGAAAAAGCTCATAAATACACTAAAAATTACTGCTATCACTAAAATAATTGAATTATCTAGCAAATAACCAAAAAGCCATCCTAGGGCAATGATAAAGATTAGAAAGAAAAATATTAAAAACCATGTCTTTCTCACATTTGATTCGGCTTGGGAATAAAGAGTGGCCATATTAAAAATTTACTTTAGGAACTTCTCTTTCTTTGACTTCTTCTAATTCAAACAAATCCATTTTCTTGAAATTAAACATCTGAGCCACAATACTTGACGGAAAAGATTCTCTCTTGATATTTAGGTCCCTGACATTTGAATTATAAAAGCGTCTGGCCGCTTGAATTTTATCTTCTGTATCACGAAGTTCTCTTTGTAATTCTAAAAAATTCTGAGAGGCTTTAAGATCAGGATAATTTTCAGAAACAGCAAAAAGAGACTTCAATGTATTAGTTAGCATATTCTCTGCTTTTGCTTTTTCTTCTACATTTCGCGCGCCCATTGCCTGCGCTCTAGCTTGGGTAACTTTTTCAAAAACTTCCTTTTCATGACTAGCATACCCTTTAACTGTTTCCATTAAATTAGGAATCAAGTTGTATCTTCTTTTCAATTGGACATCAATATCTGCCCATGCTTCCTTAGCTCTATTTTTTATTTTGACCAAAGCATTAAAAATACCAATTAGCCAAAGAATCAAAACTAGAACTGCAAATAAAATTATATATAAAATTGACATAGATTAGTTGTTAGTTAATAGTTATTTCGACTTTTAGTTGTTTATTTACGGGACATTGAGATTAACCTGACAATGTCTGGATACTGGATAGCAAACTTATAATTTAGTATTTTAAAAATTATTAAAAAATCTTCTAATTCTGAACGAAAATCTTCCGGGCCTGTAAAAACTTGTATGCCTTGTTTTACTAAATTCTTGAAATAATGTTTCAAAGTTTCATCATATTTTTTCTCTCTCAAATAACTTATAATCTTTTTAAACTCTCCCCTGTCAAGCCAAATGCCCTCGCATAAGTTGCAAACATCAACCTCAATTTCAGAATCGTCATATTTTACAGAATATAAAGGAAATGAACAAACAGGACAATTTTTAGTAATTTCTGAAATTTTAAATTTTGTTTTATCTTTCCAAAGTTCTATGTCTAACCATTTTAAATCTTTATCTTTTTCATCTTTTGCTGTTCTTAAGCCGTCTTTTTTAAACCACATTCCAAAACATTGAGGACAATAATCAACTTCATTCCCGTAAAATATTATTTTCTTCATTTCTATATTACAAACTGGACAAAACATAAATTTTGATTATTTAAGTTAATTTGCAGTTTTATTATAATCAAAAATCCTCCCAAAATCAATGAGAGGACTTTTAAATTAAGTTTAATATCCACCCATTCCCGGCATTCCGCCTGGCATACCAGAGTCTGATTCTTTTTTAGGAAGTTCTGAAACAACACATTCTGTTGTTAAAAGCATACTTGCTCCGGAAACAGCATTTTCTAAAGCTGACCTAACTACTTTTGTAGGATCAACTATTCCATTTTCTAGTAAATCTTCATATTTTAATTTCTGAGCATTAAAACCATATCCATCTTTATTTTTTCTAACCTCTTCAACCACTACTGCCCCTTCAAACCCTGCATTTTGAGCAATCATCCTTAATGGTTCTTTAAGCGCTTTTTTCAAAATATCAAGTCCTATTTTTTCTTCTTCATCCAATTCTAATTTATCTAAGGCAACAGATGCTCTGATCAATGCTACTCCTCCTCCGGGAACTATTCCTTCTTCCATGGCTGCCTTGGTGGCTGACAAAGCATCTTCGGCTTTGTGTTGGAGTGCTTTTTGTTCAACTTCAGTAGGAGCACCAACCTTAATCACGGCTACGCCCCCTGATAATTTGCCAAGTCGTTCTTGTAATTTTTCTTTATCAAAATCAGAATCCGTAGATTTAATTTCATTTCTGATCTGATTTACTCTGGCTTCAATATCTTTTTTCTCGCCTTGCCCATCAACAATAGTAGTATCTTCTTTGGTAGAAATAACTTTCCTAGCCGTTCCTAACATATCAATTTCAACACTTTCCAATTTTATCCCCTTTTCCTCTGAAATTACTTGTCCGCCTGTAACACAAGCAATGTCTTCTAATATTTCTTTTTTCCTATCTCCAAAACCAGGCGCTTTTATGGCTAAAACATTTAAAATTCCACGAAGTTTATTCACAACTAAAGTTGCTAATGCTTCGCCTTCAACTTCTTCGCTAATAATTAAAAATTCCTTTTTGCCTGTCTTCGCTATTTTTTCCAAAATCGGCAGAATGTCTTGTATGGAAGAAATCTTTTTATCCGTGATTAAAATATAAGGATTTTCCAAAACAGCTTCCATTTTTTCCGGATTAGTTATCATATAAGGAGAAATATATCCCTTGTCAAACTGAAGGCCTTTTACAACTTCTTTAGAAAGTCCAAATGTCTTTGATTCTTCAATCGTAACTACTCCATCTTTGCCTGCTTCTTCCATTGCTTCAGCAATTAAATTTCCTAATTCCGTATTTTCAGCTGAGATTATAGCTACTTGGGCAATTTCATTTTTACCAGATATTTGTTTGGAAAAACTTTTTAATGTCTTCACAACTGCTTTGCATCCTTTCTCAATTCCTCTTTTTATTGCTAAAGGATTACTTCCAGCAGCAACATTTTTAAACCCTTCCTTGACTAATGCTTGAGCCAAGACAACAGCTGTAGTTGTTCCGTCTCCTGCTGTCTCGTTTGTCTTAGAAGCAATTTCTTTAATAATTTCAGCTCCTAAATTCTCTACTTTATCCTCAAGCTCAATCTCTTTAGCAATTGTAACTCCATCATTAGTAATAAGTGGAGAGCCAAAGCCCCTATCTAAAACAACATTTCTTCCCTTAGGACCTATGGTAATTTTTACAGTATCAGCTAATTTATCAACACCTTTTTTTAATCTTTTCCGAGCATCCTCGGAATATGTAATTTCTTTGGCCATAATTTATTTATTAACTTTATTCTAAAATCGCAAGAATATCTTCTTCTTTAGCAATCAAATATTCTTTTCCATTGACCTTTATTTCATTTGGACCATATTTCGTAAAAAGAACAACATCTCCTTTTTTAACATCCAAAGGAATTACTTTTCCAGAAGATAATCTTTTACCAACACCAACAGCAACTACTTTGCCTTGCTCTGGTCTTTCTTTTTCTGCTGTCTGAGGAAGAAAAATTCCAGATTCTGTTTTTTCCTCTTGAGGCATTGCCTCTATAAGAATATGATCAGATAATGGTTTTATTTCCATAAAAATATTATTTTATTATAAATTAATAGACCTTTATATTATAAACGCTTCTTATATTAGTCGTAAAAATAGAATTTGTCAAATTATTGACTTTTGAAAAATATATTGATAATATTAAATTATGTTAATCAACCGAATTTTCTCACAAATTATTGTTGGTATTCTAGGAATTTATCTAGCAATTTTATTTGTCCCTGGAGTGAACATAAGCAGTGGAGAATTTACAGAGGAAGGAATTAAAATTTTAATTCTTATTGGAACTGTTTTTGGTTTAATCAATTTCTTTATTAAGCCAATAATTAGTTTTATTACTCTTCCCTTAAGAATAATAACTCTGGGATTGTTTGGGATTATTATAAATATTACAATGATTTGGATAGTTGATATAATCTTTACAGAATTAACTATACTAGGTTTTTCTGCTCTATTTTGGACATCCATAATTGTTTGGTTTCTAAGTTGCTTGATACCGACAAACAGATATAATAAATCCAAAAAACTATTATGAAAATATTTTTTTAACATAATTATGAATTCAATAATAATTATCGCTCAAATCGTTGTTTCTGTTTTTTTGATTATACTAATACTTTTACAGCAAAGAGGAACTGCCTTAGGTTCTAGCTTTGGAGGTGAAGGAGGTTTTTATTTAAAGAAAAGAGGCATTGAGAAGAAAATCTACTGGGCTACAGTAGTTTTAGGAGCTGGGTTTATTATCTTAGCTTTATTAAATCTTCTAATTTAATAACTTGAATAATCTGAAACAAAATTTATTCAAAAATTTTTTTGGTTTTTTTAAAAAATTACTAAAAGAAGATAATGGAAAGCATTTTATTCCTGAAAAATGGAACCCATTTTTTAATTGTTCTAAAAGACTTAAAAAATCTTATTGTTTTATTTTATTGGTAATAATAGTTCTAATAGGCATAGGAATATTTTTTTATATTAAAAATACTGAAATCAGCCCTGGATTTGGCGGAACATTTAAAGAAGGGATATTAGGACAACCAAGATTTATTAATCCTGTTTACCTTTCAAATAATGATGTTGATAGAGATTTAGTTGAATTATTGTTCTCTGGCTTAATGAAATATGATGAAAAGGGAGAAATTGTAAATGATTTAGTGGAAACATTAGAGATTAAAGAAGATGGAAAACTTTATGAGATTAAATTAAAAGAAGATATTTTTTGGCACGATGGAGAAAAAATTACTAGCGATGATATTGTTTTTACTGTTAATATTTTACAAAATCCTGAGTATAAAAGCCCTCAAGCGATAAGATGGCTAGGAATAAATATAGAAAAAATAACAGATAATATTATTCAATTCAGATTAAAAAAATCATACTCTGGTTTTTTAGAAACTTTAACAGAAAAGATAGTTCCTAAACATATTTTTGAAGATATCTCTCCAAAAAAACTTCCTTGGTATTTTAGTTCAAAAGAATATATAGAAAATGATTTAATTGGATCTGGTCCTTTTCAATTCAAAAATATAAATCAAGATAAAGAAACACAATATATAAAATCCTTAACATTAGAAAGAAATAAAAATTATTTTGGGAAGAAACCTTTTATTTCCGAAATCTCTTTTGAATTTTTTTCTAATGAAAATGATTTATTAAGGTCTCTTTCCAAAGGAAAGATTGATGGTTTTCTAGTCTCTGATTCTAACGGCACAGAAAATATATCAGAAAATAAATTTAATACATATTCTCTTTCTTTGCCGAGATATTTTGCTGTATTTTTTAACCAAGATCCTCCCGAAGATAAATCCGACGTATTAACATTAAAAGATGTGAGAATAGCTTTGAATTATGCTATTGATAAACAACAAATTTTAGAAAACACGATATCTGGGAAAGGAAAAATCATTAATTCCCCTATCCTTCCGGATTTCTATGGGTTTAATTCACCATTAGAAATATATAACTTTAACAAAGAAAAGGCAGAAGAAATTTTAGAAAACGCAGGATTTATATATGTTGATGACACAGGAATAAGAAAAAAAGTAATTTCTCAAAAATCTACTTTCTCTTTTACTAAAAATCTTGAATATGGAAATAAAAATAGTGATGTAACTCAATTACAAAAATGTTTAGCAGATCCAGACATTGGAGGACCAGATGTTTATCCTAGCGGGAAGGTTACTGGATATTTTGGGAATGAAACAAAACAAGCGGTTATTTTGTTTCAAGAAAAATATAGAGAAGATGTGCTTGACCCATACAATTTAAAAAAAGGAACTGGAAGCGTTAGAAGCAGCACTAGAAAAAAACTTAATGAACTTTGTTTTCCAAGCACAGAAAAAACACTCTCTTTAGAATTTTCATTAACCACAATTGATAAAAAACTTTTTGCAAACATATCTGAAATTTTAAAACAAAATTGGAAAGACATAGGAGCAGATGTTGAGATTAAGTTTGAATCAATATCTACTCTTGAAACTGGCATTATCAAACCTAGGGATTTTGAAGCATTGCTTTTTGGAGAAGTTCTTGGCTTCTTGCCAGATCCATTTCCATTCTGGCATTCAAGTCAAAAAGAAAGCCCTGGGCTTAATCTAACAAGCTATGAGAATAAAGAAGCTGATAAATTATTAGAACAAGCTAGAGCAAGCTTAGACAGCCAAGAAAGAAGAGAAAACTTAGAAAAATTTCAAGATATTTTAATTGGAGACGCACCTTGTCTATTTTTACTAAGGCCAGATTTAATTTATTTTACTTCTAAAAGAATTAATGGTCAGGAAGTAGAAAAAATTATTGAACCATCAAAAAGATTTATAGGTATTGAAAATTGGTATATAAAAACCAGACGAATCTGGGAATAAATAAACTCAACTGATTAAATCATGGATATTAGATTTTTGAATGACATGAAAAAGGTTCTCTATGACCAAGAATGGGCAAAAAACGCTCATAATTTTGAACTTTATTATATGGACCGCGGTTTAGAAAAAAAACAGGAACTTAGATATGATATAACTACTATTCCTTCCAGAATGTTAGGAAAAGAATTTGTAAAAACAAAAGGACATGAGCATATTGGCAAATACAAAGAAGCATATATGGTTTTAGAAGGAGAAGCAATATATTTGATGCAAAAATATGCCCAAGCAGAAATACAAGATGTTTACGCGGTAAAAGCCCAAAAAGGAGATGTGGTTGCTATCCCTCCTTATTATGGGCATGTTAGCATAAACCCTTCAAACAAAACTCTAAAAATGGCAAATTGGGTATCTGAAGAATGCAAAAACTGCTATGATTTATTTCAAGAAAAACAAGGAGCTTGCTATTACTATACAGAATCTGGTTGGATAAAGAATAAAAAATATAAAAATATACCTAAACTAAGGTTTGAAAAGCCTCTTAAGAATATAAGTAAAGCGGGTATGGCGGAATTGGTAGACGCGTAGCATTCAGAATGCTATGGCTTTAAGGCCATGGAGGTTCAAGTCCTCCTGCCCGCACTAATAATTACTAATTAATAATTAGTATTAAATAATTAATAATAAATTTAATATGGAAAATGAAAAAATCCGCATTATACCACTTGGCGGGCTCGGTGAAGTTGGTCGAAATATGATACTTTTAGAATACGAAAAATCTATCCTGATTGTTGATATAGGTCTTGGATTTCCAGATGAAAATATGCATGGGATTGATTTTACTATTCCAAATATTAGCTATCTCAAGGGCAAAGAAAAAAATATCTTGGGAGCAATTTTCACTCATGGACATTATGATCACATTGGAGCAGTGCCTTATATTATGCCTAAAATCGGATCAATACCAATGTATGCGGGAGAACTGACTAAAGGAATAATTCTAAGAAGGCAAGATGATTTTACTAACCAGCCAAAACTTGAGATAAAAACGATAAAACAAGATTCTAAAATTAATCTAGGTCCTTTTGAGATTAGCCCATTTCGTCTTAATCATAGCATTCCTGATAATTTCGGCTTGCTTATTAAAACCCCTATTGGCAATATTGTTCATACTTCTGATTTCAAGTTTGATGAATCACCTGTTAATGAACTTCCTGTTGATTTCGCAAAATTAAAAGAAATTGGTAATAAAGGAATTTTACTTTTAATGTCTGAATCAACAGGAGCGGAAGAAGAAGGACATTCGCTTTCTGAAAAAACAATTTTTGCAAATTTAGATAAGATTTTTCAAAAAACAAAAGGAAGAATTATTGTTGGTTCTTTTGCCTCCCTCATAAATAGAATTCAACAATCAATAACTTTGTCTGAAAGATATAATAGAAAAGTAGCAATTGAAGGGTATAGTTTAAAAACTAATATTGAAATTTGTGAAACATTGGGAAAAATTAAGATAAAGAAAGGAACTATTATAAATACCAAAGACATCGGAAAATATCCTGATTCAAAAATAACTATTCTTTGCACCGGAGCTCAAGGAGAAGAAAATGCTAGTTTTATGAGGATAGCCAGTAAAGAGCATAAATTTATTCATATAAAGAATAAAGATACTATTATTTTTTCTTCTTCTGTTATCCCAGGCAATGAAAGAAGTGTTCAATCTCTTAAGGATGAATTTTACAGACAAGGAGCTAAAGTATTTCATTATAAAATGATGGATATTCATGCTTCTGGACATGCTAGGCAAGATGAATTAAAACAGATGATAAAGATAATGAAACCTAAATTTTTTCTTCCTATTTATGGACAATATTCAATGCTTGTTAAACATGCGGATTTAGCAGAAGAACAAGGAATTAAAAAAGAAAATATAATCATAGCTGAAAATGGAGAAATTATAGATTTGGCAAAAGATAAAATTTCAAAAGAAAATAAAAAGATTCCTATAAGCTGTGTGATGGTAGATGGCTTAGGAGTTGGAGATGTTGGAGAAGTAGTTTTAAAAGACAGACAAAATTTAGCAGAAGATGGAATGTTTGTAATTGTAGCCATAATTGATAAAAAAACTGGAAAGGTTAAAGGTTCTCCAGATATAATATCAAGAGGTTTTATATATTTAAGAGAATCAAAACAATTATTAAGAGAAACCAGACAAAAAACAATTAAAATCGTTAACAATCTAACAGGATCTGATCATGCAGTTAATTGGACATTTGTTAAAAAAGAATTAAGAAGTAAAATTGGACATTTTCTTTATTCAAAAACAAAGAGAAGACCAATAGTCCTCCCTGTCATAATTGAGGTATAAGTGATTAATTAATAATTAATTTCTTTATCTTTTTCAATTTCCCTTGCATAAGGGATTTTGTTTTTGCTTCCACAATAACCCTTAAAAGGTTTTCCGTGTTTGAAGGTCTCAGATTAAACCACCAATCTTTAAAATCTATTCTTAGACCGTCTAAATGAGAAATTTTTCCATTTTTAAACTCTTTTTCCATAAGTTTAATTTTATTCTTTTTATCGCCAACCTCAAAATTTACTTGTCCAGAATTATAATATCTTTTAAACCCCTCAACAAGTTGAGACATTGTTTTCCCACTATGAGAAATTTCATTTAATATTTTGAACAAAACAAATAAAGGAATTTCAAAAAAATAAGGGGAACCCAAGAAATAATGCCCTGAAAATTCTCCGGCAAATATCACATTATCTTTTTTCATTCTTTCTTTGATAAAAGTATGGCCTATCTTCCCTGCTATGGCTGTTCCTCTGCTTTCTTCAACAACATCTTTTATTATATTGCTGGAGCAAATATTATATAAAATCTTTGATTTTGGATTACTTTTTAAAAGTATTTGAGACATTAAACAAGTTATAAAGTCAGAAGGGATTGTTTCCCCTTTTTCATCAATAAAAACAATCCTATCTCCATCTCCGTCAAAAGCTATTCCCAAATCAAGTTTTTTCTTTCGGACAAGTCCTTTTAAGTCTTTTACATTCTTCTCCTCTAAGGGGTTAGCCAAGTGATTTGGGAACCGGCCGTCAAGTTTTGGGAAGAGATGATAAATTTTACAAGGTAATTGTCTTTTAAGTTGATTGACTAAAATACCTGATACAGCGTTCGCAGTGTCTATCCCAATTTTTAATTGAGCAGTTTTTAATTTTTTAAAATCTAATTTTGAAATAGAAAAATTAAAATCTAAATACTTTTTCAAAACATTTCTTTTTTTTATATTTCTTCTATTTATATTCTTCTTCTTTTCATTTTTAGTTGATTCTAAACTTAATACTATTTTTTTAATTTCTTTTAACCCGCTATTCTCGCCAATTGGGCTTGCTCCTTTATCAATTATCTTAAAACCGTTATATTCTGGAGGATTGTGGCTGGCCGTAATCATTAAACCGCCATCGCAATTATATAATTTAGAGGCAAAGTAAAACATTGGCGTGCCAGTTAAACCAATATCAATTATATTCGCGCCTTGTCCTAAAATGCCTTGTTTTAAATATTTTGATAAGACTGGAGAAGATATACGGTTATCCTGTCCAATAATAATATTTAATTTCTTTTTGTTCTTTTTCCTGAGAAACCTAACAAAGGCCTCGCCTATTTTCTTACCATCGTATTTATTGATTTCATTTGGATAAATACCGCGAATATCATATGCTTTAAAAATATTCAAATTCATATTTCTTTTCTTATAAATTAATTCTTATGCTTTAATTATACAAAAGAATTTGACATTATGAAAGATTTTGGTAATATGAATTATGAAGATTATTATTATAAAAATTAGAAAATTATTATGAAACCATACGAATTAACATACCTTGTTTCCTCAGAATTAACTCCAGAACAAATGGAGATTTTAGTTAAGAAAATAAATTCTTTAATTTTAGAACACGGAGAAATAACAAGTTCTTTTTCTCCAATTAAAAGAAATTTAACTTATTCAATTAAAAAACTAAATACTGCTTTTTTAAATCAAATAGAATTTAATTTTGAACCAGAAGAAATAGATAAACTCAAAAAAGAGATTAATAAAGAGAATGAAATACTTAGAATTATGCTCACTGAAAAAAAGAATATTAAGATTAAGAAAAAAACCAGAAGTGCAATGCCTAGATCCAAACTATTTTTAGAAGATACTAAAATATCGCCTAAAAAAGAATTAAAAGAAACTAAACAAAAAATTGGTTTAGAAGAAATCGGAGAAAAATTAGATGAAATATTAAAATAAATTTAAAAATATGAATTTAAACAAAGCATTTGTTTTGGGAAATGTTACGCGAGACCCAGAACAAAAAAAATTGCCTTCAGGGCAAACAGTAGCATCTTTTGGGATAGCTACCAATCGTTTTTATAAACAGAACGAAGAAAAGAAACAAGAAGTTGAGTTCCATAATATTGTTCTTTTCGGCCGATTAGCTGAAATTGCTGCCCAATATCTTAAAAAAGGTTCTTTAGTTTTAATTGAAGGACGGATAAAAACTAGAAATTGGACAGATGCATCAGAAAATAAGCATTATAAAACTGAAATAATAGGTGAAAGATTACAGCTTGGACCAAGAGCAGGAGGAGGAGAATTTGAAAATTCTCCAGCGCCAGAAAAAACTGGGAAAAGTCCAGAAAATGAAATTCCAATTATAGAAGAAGAACCTGTTGGTGATAAGGACAGTAAAGAAATAGATGTAAGTGATATACCATTTTAAATTAATTAGAAATTCTATTTATGTATTGTTATTTTTGCAGACACAACACAAAAAAAATTGATTTTAAAGATACAGAAACATTAAAGAGATTTATTTCTTTATTGGGAAAAATAAAAAGCAGAAAAAAAACTGGGCTTTGTTCTTACCATCAAAAACGAGTAGGCCGAGCAATTAAAAGAGCAAGAGAACTTGCCCTATTATCTTATACTAAAAAATAAGTTAAATTTGTTTTCTCACTTCTTTCTCCAGTTCTCCCATTATCTTTTTGTTTTCCTTTAAAAATTCTTTTGCGCCTTCCATACCCTGCCCAATTTTATTCTCTTTGAATTCATACCAAGAACCATGTCTCTTTATGATATTGTTTTTTAGGCCAACATTAATTATATCCGCTAATTTAGAAATACCCTCGTTATAATAAATATCAAATTCAACTGTTCTAAACGGAGCAGCTATTTTATTTTTAACAACTTTTGCTCTAACCCTAGAGCCAATAATCTCATCCTTCCTTTTAATCTGAGCAATTCTGGTCAATCTTATCCTGACGGAAGAATAAAACTTTAAAGCCATTCCGCCCGGAGTAGTAGTAGGATCCCCGAACATAACTCCTATTTTCATTCTGGTTTGATTTAGAAACACAACTGTTGTGCCAGTTTTAGAAATAATTCCTGATAATTTTCTTAATGCCTTAGACATTAAACGCGCTTGAAGCCCTATTTGTTGGTCCCCCATTTCCCCTTCAATCTCTGTCTTGGGCGTGAGAGCGGCGACAGAATCAATAACAATAACAGTTATTTCTTTAGAGCGAACTAATGTTTCTACTATTTCTAAAGCTTGTTCTCCTGAATCAGGCTGAGATATCAAAAGCTCATTAATATTTACGCCAATTTTCTTCGCATATTCAGGATCCAAAGCATGTTCGGCATCAATAAATGCACCTATGCCTCCTTTTTTTTGAGATTCTGCTAAAATATGTAAAGCCAAAGTGCTTTTCCCTGAACTTTCTGCTCCAAATATCTCAATTACTCTCCCTCTGGGCACTCCACCAATGCCTAAGGCCCAATCCAAAGAAATTGAACCAGTAGAAATTGAGTCAACATCAACACGCTTCACATCATCTAGTTTCATTATTGCACTTTCTCCAAATCTTTGCTTTATTTCTTCTAAAGCGTCTTCAAGCCCCAGCATATTTTTTTCTTTTTTTTGAGCCATAAAATTAATTATTAATTATTAAACTTTTTCCCATCCATTTTCATCTTTAACACCTGTCTCCTGAACATATACTTTTCTTGGCTTAGCTCCATCTCCTGGACCTATAACTCCTTTATTCTCTAATATATCTAAAAGTCGAGCAGCCCGCGCATAGCCAATGCTTAATCTCCTTTGCAGTAAAGAAGCAGATGCTTTCTTTGATTCAATTACTACTTGTTTTGCTTCTTCATATAATGAATCCTGCTCACGAGCAGATATATTTGAGAAAGATATTGGCTCTTCAAGCCCTTTTTCTAAACTTTCTTCAAGTTCTTCTTGTTTTTCTTTTTCATCTATAAAATCTTCTTTTTTATAAAAAGAAACAACCTTTTTAACTTCTTTACTTAAAACATAAACTCCTTGAACCCTTTTTGGCTTAGATAATTGAGAAGATATAAAAAGCATATCTCCAGCGCCTAAAAGTGATTCAGCTCCTGCGCCGTCTAAGATTGTTCTAGAGTCAATTTGAGAAGCCACTTGAAAAGCAATTCTAGAATTAATATTCGCCTTAATTAAACCAGTAATTACTTCCACCGAAGGCCTCTGCGTAGCGACAATTAAATGAATCCCCACTGCTCTTGCCATTTGAGACAACCTAACAACACTTGCCTCAATTTCCTTGCCTTTAGTAGCCATTAAGTCTGCTAATTCATCAATAATTAGAATAATATAGGGCATAATTTCCGTATCTTTTTCAGTATTATCTTCAGCCTTATTTTTCTTTAAATTTCGCTTTATCACTTCATTATAACTGTCTATATCTCTTGCTTTTGCCGCTGATAACACTCCAAATCTTCTGTCCATCTCATTGGTCAGCCAATTAAGAGCATTTATTGTTTTTTGAGCATCAAAAATTATAGGGCATAAAAGATGCGGCAAATTTTCATAAACTGGAAACTCAACTCTTTTAGGGTCAACTAAAATAAATTTTAATGTTTGAGGAGAATTATGATACACCAAACTAAGTATTAGAGAGTTTAAACAAATAGTTTTTCCAGAACCAGTAGAACCAGCAACAAGAAGATGCGGCATTTTTGCTAAATCAGCAAAAGTTAGTTTTCCAGAAACATCTTTGCCTAAACAAAGCAAGAGAGAAGAGTCTGATTCCTGAAAACTAGAAGAAGCAACCAATTCACGCAATCTAACTACTGCTCTCGTTTTATTAGGAACCTCAATCCCAACCAATGATCTGCCTGGAATCGGGGCTTCCATTCTTAAAGGATAAGATGCCAGAGCCAAAGATAGATTGCTTATTAAAGCAGTAATTCTTGATAATTTTATCCCTTCAGCCGGTCTTAGGGCGTATTGAGTAACAGTTGGACCGATATTGACCTCTGATATTTCAGATATAATTCCAAAATTTTCTAATGTTTTTTTAATTATAAGAGAGTTTGTTTCAATATCCCCCATGCTCACAGCTCTGTCTCCATTAGTTTCTAATAATTCTATAGGCGGGAATTTGTATAGGGCAGAATCTTTAACATTAGAATCAGATTGTTTTGGCTCAATATTTATTATCTTTTTAAATTCTTTCTCGTCCATTGGCAGAGTATCAATTTTTTCCATTTCAAATTTAACTTCTTTCTTTTCAATTTTCTCAGGTTCCAAATTTTGAGAATTAATTTTTTTCTTTATTAAAAACTTTTTATACGGTAAAAACTCCCAAAATATTAATAAACTTATTAAAATGGAAACTATTAAAACTATAAATGTTACCCAATCTCCAAAATAATTTGAAAATGGATATGATATAAGATACCCTATCCAACCACCTTGTTTTTCTGGCAGACTATTCATAGAAAATATTCCTGAAACTCCCAATATTAAAAGAGCCACTGCTAAAAATACAGGGGCTGTTAATCTTTTCTTTTGTGATGTTAAAAATATTAAAGATGTAATCCCAAGGAATAAAGGAACAAAAAATATTGTTTTTCCTATCAGAAAATAAATTGAATTAAATAAAAATTTTCCACCAACTCCTGATTTATCAAAAAAAGAAAGTCCAATAATAATAGCAACTAAAAAGATTAAAATCACTTCAACCTTTCTTCTAAGTTTTGAAGTTAGAATAGGATAATTAGCCCCTTGTTCAAGCCACTTGCCCTCCTTTTTCCTGAATATTTTATTCTTTTTTCGGCGTTTAGATTTAGCCATTTATTTTTTTATTCCTGTTCCTGCAGGCATTAACTTACCTATTATAACATTCTCTTTAAGCCCGTGCAATTTATCTACCCTGCCTTCCAAGCAGCTATTGATTAATACTCTGGAGGTCTCTTGAAATGAAGCTGCTGAAAGAAAACTGTCTGAACTTAAAGCAACTTTAGAAATACCAAGGAATATTGGAGACATTTTAGGAATAACCTTGCCTTTGTTTTCCAATTCTTCTTTTACTTCATTAAACTCAGATAAAGTCACTACTTGGCCAGGCAACCAGCTACTGTCTCCTTCATCTTTAATCTTAACCCTGGAAAACATTTGTCTAGTTATTATTTCAATATGTTTGCTATGAATATTAACACCTTCGGAAGTATAAATTCTTTTAACTTCACGCGTAACATATCTTTGCGCTTCTTTAATCCCTCTTAATTTCAGAACTTTCTTAAGGTTCAAACTACCTTCACAAAGTTGAATGCCTTTGGCAATTTTTTCTTTTTCTTCAACCCAAAATGCTCTACCAAATGGAATTTTGTATTCAACAAGGTTTGGTTTTTTACTTTTTTTCTTATCTTCTTCATCAGAAATAATAATTATAGTTCTTTCCTTATGGTTTATTTTTTTTACTGTTCCTGAAACTTCAGAAATAATTGCCTCTCCTTTTGGATCTCTTAATTCAAAAATCTCTTCTACTCTCGGCAACCCCTGCGTAATATCTCCTGCGCCAGCAACTCCACCTAAATGAAATGTTCTTAATGTTAATTGCGTACCCGGTTCGCCTATTGATTGAGCAGCTATAATTCCAACTGCATCCCCAATTTCTACAAGTTTATTTCTTCCCATTTCCCAACCATAACATTTTTGACAGACACCTCTTAAATTCTTACAGGTTAAAACAGAACGAACTTTTACTTCTTGAATTGAACAATCTGCAACTTCTTTTGCTTTTTCTCTATCTATAATTTCTCCTGATTTTACTATTATTTTCTTTGTTTTAGGATCCTTAATATCATCTAATGCTGTTCTTCCTATAATTTCAAAAGAAAAACTTTGTCCAATGTCTTTAGAGTCTTTCCTAAGTAATATTATACCCTCTTTGTCACCGCAATCTTTTTTATTAACAATTACTTCATGGCAAACATCAATAAGGCGTCTGGTAAGATAGCCGCCTGCTGATGTTCTTAAGGCCGTATCCGCAGTTCCCTTTCTGGCTCCATGAGTAGAAAGAAAGTATTCTAATGTATCAAGCCCTTCTTTAAAAGAATTTTTAATTGGAAGTTCAATTATTTTTCCTGATGGATTAGTAACTAATCCTTTCATCCCTGCCATTTGGACTGGTTGAGCCCATGAACCTCTAGCCCCAGACCCAACAATAGAAATAACTGGTCCATCTTCTGGTAATGTTTGAATTACTAATTTTTCAATATCTGATTTTACTTTGTGCCATATCTCAATTACTTTAGCACTTTTTTCTTCCGGGCTTAAAAGTCCTTTTTTATAATGGCCTTCAATAAGTTTAACTTTTTGGTCTGCCTCCTCTATCAACCCCTTTTTTTCTTTAGGAACAATTAAATCATCCATCCCCCAACTTATTCCTGATAATGTAGCGTACTCAAATCCTAATATTTTAATTTTATCTAGCATGTTTTCTATTTCTGGCCATTCATATTTTGCGATTACATCGGCAACAATATCAGAAAGAGATTTAGAATTAATATTTTCATTAAGATAAATATAGTCTTTAGGTAATATTTCATTAAAAATAATTCTTCCACAAGTAGTTTCTAATAAAGATTCTGAATTTTTTTCTTTAAATTTTTTGTCTAAAGAAGATTTCAAAATTTTAATTTTCGCTTGAACATCAATTTGTTTTAATTCATAGGCTAAAATAGCCTCTTCTGGGTTTGAAAATGCTCTTCCCTGACCTTGGGCTCCCTCTTTATCCTTAGTTAAAAAATAACAACCTAAAACAATATCTTGAGAAGGGCTTACCACAGGCAACCCAGTAGATGGTTTAAGCAAGTTTTTAACAGACCACATTAATTCTCTCGCTTCTTCTTGGGCTTCTTTGGAAAGAGGAAGATGAACTGCCATTTGGTCGCCATCAAAATCAGCATTAAATGCTTTACAAACTAAAGGATGAAGTTTTATTGCTTCCCCCTCAATAAGAATTGGTTGAAAAGCTTGAATGCCCAGCCTATGAAGAGTAGGAGCACGATTAAGCAATACTAATTTATCTTTAACTACTTCTTCTAGAGATTCCCACACTTGGTCTATCCCGTCTTCTATTAGTTTTGAAGCCCCCCGAATATTATAGGCCAATTCTTTATCAATTAATTTTTTAATTACAAATGGACGAAAAAGTTCTAAGGCCATTTTTTTAGGAAGTCCGCATTGAGATAATTTAAACTCCGGGCCAACAGCAATAACAGATCTGCCAGAATAATCTACTCTTTTACCAAGAAGATTTTTTCTAAATCTACCTTGTTTCCCTTTTAGTGTATCTGCTAAAGATTTTAAAAGTCGTCTTCCTCCTGTTGTAGCAATTGTTGTCTGCCCTTTGCGCATACCATTATCAAATAAGGCGTCTACTGCTTCTTGAAGCATTCTTTTTTCATTCCTGATAATAACTTCCGGAGATGAAAGCTCAATAAGATATTTAAGTCGATTATTTCTATTAATAACTCGACGGTATAAATCATTTAAATCAGAAGAAGCATATCTGCCGCCATCTAATTGAACCATTGGTCTTAATTCAGGAGGCAAAACAGGTATAACATCTAAAAACATCCATTCTGGTCTAATTTTTGCTTTTTCTAGCTGTTGGAAAAACCTTAATCTTTTCAAAACCTTAATCCTTATGATAGAAGTTAATTTTTCTAATTCTTTTTTCAATATAGAAATTGTTTTTTTAATGTCAATTTCTTCAAATATTTTTTTCAAAGTTTCTGCTCCAGTTCCCGCTTCAAAAATTTCTCCATATTTTAGAGATAATTTTTCATAATCTGTTTCTGATAAAACCTTTAATTCCTTTACTTCAGAAACCTCTCCTCTAGCTACATCTCGAGCTTTTTTCAATTCTTCTTTACTGTATTTTTTATCTTTATTTTTAAGTTTTTCTTTGTACTCTTCATCAATTTCTTGAAGTATCCTCTTTTTCGCTTCTCCATCAACTTTAGTAATAATATAAGCAGCAAAATAAATAACTTTTTCTAATTTTTGCATGGGGATATCTAAGGCCAATCCTATTTTTGAAGGCACCCCCCTGAGAAACCAAATATGAGAACAAGGAGTTGCTAATTTTATATGCCCCATTCTATCACGCCTCACAGAACTTCTGGTGACTTCAACCCCACATCTATCACAAATAATCCCTTTGTACCTAATACCCTTATATTTCCCGCAATAACATTCATAATCTTTTGTTGGTCCAAAAATCTTCTCGCAAAATAAACCATCCTTTTCTGGTTTTTGAGTACGATAATTTATGGTTTCTGGTTTTATTACTTCTCCATGAGACCAACTTAAAATATCCTCAGGAGAAGCAAGTTTGATCCTTATTGATTCTAAATTAGAAATTCGCATATGGTTTAGTTATTAGTAAATAATAAGTAGAAAACATTTATGATTAATCAGTTCTATCCTTTTCCTTAATTTCAATACTCATGCCTAATGCTTTTAATTCTAAAACTAATAAATTAAAAGAAGCAGGTATATTAAGATTTTTTATTGGTTCACCTTTTAGAATTGATTCATATGCAGTTGCTCTTCCCTGAATATCATCTGACTTGATTGTCAGCATCTCTTGGAGAGTATAAGCTGCCCCATATCCTTCTAAACTCCAAACTTCCATTTCTCCAAATCTTTGTCCTCCAAACTGAGCCTTGCCTCCTAACGGCTGTTGGGTTATTAAAGAATAAGGACCAATACTTCTCATATGGATTTTATCTTCAACCATATGTATAAGCTTCATTATATATGTATATCCTACGGTAATTTTTCTAGGAAATTTTTCTCCAGTTTTTCCATCATACAAATCTACTTGGCCTGATTCTGGCAAGCCAGCAGATTTTAATTCTCTCTTTATGTCCTGTTCATCAGCGCCCAATAAGGCCGGAGTTATTGCTAAATATCCTAATTTTTTAGCTGCAAAGCCAAGATGAGTTTCCAGAATTTGGCCTATGTTCATCCTAGAAACAACCCCCATAGGATTCAGCACAATATCAATAGGCGTTCCATCCTCTAAAAATGGCATTTCTTCTTCTGGCAGAATTTTAGAAACAACTCCTTTATTCCCATGTCTCCCTGATAATTTATCGCCCACTTTAATTTTTCTAATTTGAGCAACTTCTACTCTAACTTTTTTTAAGATTCCTGGTTTTAATTTATCTCCTTGCTCTCTGGAAAACACCTTAACTGAAATAACTCTGCCTCTTTTCCCATGCTCCATTCTTAAAGAACTATCTTTAATATCTTTGGCCTTCTCTCCAAAAATTGCTCTTAATAATCTTTCCTCTGCCGTGAGCCCTGATTCTCCCTTAGGAGAAATCTTTCCAACTAAAATATCTCCTGGTCCAACCTCGGCTCCAATCCTGACAATCCCTTCTTCATCTAAATCTTTTAATTTTTCTTCTCCAACATTAGGGATATCATAAGTTGTTATTTCTGGACCTAGTTTTGTTTCTCTTATATCACAAGTAAGATCTTCAATATGAAGAGATGTGAATGCATCTTCTTTAACTAATCTTTCTGAAAAACAAATAGCATCTTCAAAATTTAGTCCTCTTAACGGAAGGAAAGCAACTAAAACATTTCTACCTAAGGCTAATCTTCCTCTATCACATGACGTTCCATCAACTAGAACATCTCCTTTTTTAACTTTTTGCCCTTTGCCCACTATTGGTCTTTGATGGAAACAAGTATATTGATTCCCTCTTATAAATGTTCTAAGTTCATAAGTTTTTTCTCCTTTTTTAGTTTTTATTTTAACATGAGAGGCATCAACTGAAGTAATCTCCCCATCATCAGGAGCCAATATTTCTTCTCCAGAATCACGAGCCACATTTCTCTCAACTCCGGTTCCAACTAATGGGGCTTGGGGCATGACTAAGGGAACTGATTGCCGCTGCATATTTGAACCCATTAAAGCTCTGTTGGCATCGTCATTCTGTAAAAATGGAATTAAAGAAGTGGCCACACTAATAATTTGTTTGGAAGACACATCTATGAAGTCAACTTGTTTTTTACCAACTATTGCTGGTCCAGTCTTTCTTCTAACCTCAACTTCCTGATCCAAAATATCACCATTTTTATCTATGTTTATTCCGGCATGAGTAATACTATATTTTTCTTCTTCATCAGCAGTTAGATAACAAACTTCCTTGGTAACCCTGCCCTTCTTAACTTTAAAATATGGTGTTTCTAAAAATCCATAATGATTAACTTTAGCAAAACAAGATAAATGATTTATTAATCCAACATTTTGTCCCTCTGGCGTTTGAATAGGACATATTCTCCCGTAATGAGAAGGTTGAACATCTCTTACTTCAAACCCAGCTCTTTCTCTAGTTAATCCGCCTGGGCCCGTAGCTGTTAAGCGTCTTTTATGTTCTAATTCTGCTAAAGGATTTTCATTGTCCATAAATTGAGACAATTGAGAAGATCCAAAAAATTCTTGAATTACTGCCATTACTGGTCGTGAATTAATAACTTGAGAAGGAGTTAAAGTAGCAGATTCTAATGTTGACATCTTATCTTTAATTATCCTTTCCATTCTCATTAATCCTATTCTAACTCTATTTTGTAAAATTTCATGAACCATTTTTACTCTTCTATTCCCTAAATGGTCTATCTGGTCTGGGGTAGAAGATGGGTCATTATTCAACCGAATAATTTCTCTTATGACTGCGATTAAATCTTCTCTTTTTAATATCCTATCCTCTCTTTTTATTTCTTCTTCATCGTCGTTTGTTTTGTTTTTTCCTTTTGAAGAAACTCTTAATTCAGGCAATCTCTGACGAATTTTCCATCTGCCAACTCTGCTTACATCATATCTCTGGAAATTACAAAACATATTTAAAATCAATTCTTTGGCAGCATCTGGACCAGCCAAATCACCAGGCCTTAATTTTTTATAAACTTCAACAAATGCTTCTGCCTCGCTATGCGAAGTATCTCTTTTAAGTGTTTTTTCAATATATCCGTCTTCCCCTTGGTCAATATCTGAAAATATTTCCTTAATTTCTTTGTCCCCTTTTACCCCAAAAGCTCTTAACAGGGTAGTGGCTGCTACTTTTCTTTCTCTGTTTATTCTAACTCCAATAAAACCAGATGATTCTGTCTCAAGTTCTAACCATGCCCCTCTGGAGGGAATAATTTTTGCCCCAAAACATTTTTTTCCTTGAGAAATTTTTAATGTAAAAAAAACTCCCGGTGAACGAATCAACTGAGAGATTACTACTCTTTCAACTCCATTAACAATAAAAGTTCCTTTTTCTGTCATCAAGGGAAAATCAGCCAAAAAAAGTTCTTGTTGTTTTTTCTCTTTAGTTTTTAAATTATGGAGAACAACATTCACCCTCACTGGCGCTTCATAAGAATCATTATTTATCCTTGCTTCAAGACCGTTTTTATACTTTGATTTTCCAAGCTTATAATCTTTAAAACTAATTTCAAACTGTTTTTTTGTATAATCAGAAATGGGAAATATCTCTTCAAAAAGTTCTTTCAAACTGTGCTCCCAAAACCACTTCCAACTCTCTTTTTGAGCAGAGATTAAAGAAGGTAGAGGAAAAGAAATTTTAGACTTTGAAAAACTTTTTACTTTTACCATATTTTTGATATTAAGAAAACAAAAATAACCTTCATGAAAGGTTCCTATGAGGTTTTATTTGTAAATTATATTATCCAATGTAGATATTAGATATTTGATAAGATAACGATTTAATTATATTCTTTTAAAAAAAATAAGTCAAGTGCTGTGAATTTTTATGTTTTGCAAAATGCCTAACCCTAAATAAAGAGCTATAAGCTGAGATCCACCATAAGAAACAAACGGTAAAGGAATTCCGATAATAGGCAATATACCAAGAGACATGCCAATATTTATAAATGCCTGTGAAAATAAAAGGAATGCAAAACCAGATGCAAAAAGCCGTGCAAAATTATTTTTAGAAAACAAAGCTATTCTGATAATTCTAGAAATAAGAAATAAGAACACAGCAAAAAGAACAGAAATACCTAAAAATCCTGTTTCTTCAGCAATAGCTGAAAAAATAAAATCTGTTTGCGACTCAGGCAAAAAACCATACTGTGCTTGGGAGCCCTTGCCAATCCCCTTGCCTAATAACCCTCCTGAGCCAATAGCAATTTTTGACTGATTAGTATTCCAGGAAGCCCCTGTTTGGTCAACTTCCGGATTTAGGAAAGTAGTAATTCTTTGTTTTTGATAGTCCTTCAAAGCAAACCCCCATAAAAATAAAGATAGCAAACAAAATGTAAGCATTAAAATTAAAAAATGAGATATTTTAACTTTTGAAAAAATAACAATACCGATCCAAATAAAAATTAACATAAGAACTGATCCTAAATCAGGTTGAAAAAAAATAATAATACTTGGCACTAAAACAAAGATTCCCGAAAAGAAGATGTGTTTAAACTTATATATTTCAACATGATATCTTGAAAAATATTTGCTTAAAACAATAATCAAAATAATAGATAAAAATGGAACTGGGTCAAAAGAAAATAAGCCAAAACTATACCATCCTTTTACTCCCTTTATTTCTGAACCAAAAAATAATAACCCAATTAAAGATATTAAAATTAAAAGATATAAACCTAAAACTAAATAAGAATTCGTCTTCAAAATCCTATAATCAAAAAAACTAAATAAAAATATTAAAAATAATCCCAGAATAATAAAAATTAATTGTTTTTGAAAATTTAAAAAACTTCCTTGGTGCAGGCAAATATTATAAATTTCTAAAAGGCCAGTAAAACTTAAAAAAAGCGCTGAACCTATTAAAAACCAATCAAATTTTTTCAAGCGAGATAATAATATCATTGACGAGTAGTTATTAATAATAAAAATTCCTTTTCATTAATAGTTTTAATGTTTAATTTCTTGGCTTTTTCAAATTTAGATCCAGGATTCCTGCCTAAAATGAGAAAATCTGTATTTTTGCTTATATCTTCTGAAATTTTACCCCCTAACTCTTTAATTCTTTCTTTTGCCTTATCTCTGCTCAGTTCATTCAAAGAACCAGTTAACGCAAAAACTTTCCCTAAAAGAACTTTATTTCTGATACTTTTAACTTTGTATTTTATTTTTACGCCAAATTTTTTTAACTTATCTAAAATTTTGATATTATCTTTTTGTTGAAACCAATTATAAATAGATTCTGCTGTTTCCGGACCAATATCTTTGATACTAATAAGTTTTTCCAAACTTACTTTTTTAAGATCTTCTAAGTTTTTAAAATAATCTGTTAGATCTTGAGCTGTTTCTTCTCCTACTTGGTCTATGCCTAAGGCATATATAAATTTAGAAAAGCTAATCTCTTTTCTCGCTTCTATAGATTCAATTAAATTCCTAACTGCTTTTTGAGCAAACCCTTCTAATGTCAAAAGGTCTTTTTCTTGTAAATTAAAAATATCTGCTGGATCAGAAATAAATTTTCTTTCAAATAATTGTTCAATAATTTTTGGCCCCAACCCTTCTATATTAAAACCCTGCCTAGAAACAAAATAATTGAAATATCTTTTTTGCCTGGATTCGCACTTAGAATTAGGACAACGCCATATTACTTCTCCTCTTTGTTTAACTAATTTGGTTTTGCAACAGGGACACAATTTAGGCATATTAAATTCTATTTCTTTGCCTGTCCTTAGCTCTTTAAGTACGCTAACAACCATAGGTATAACATCTCCAGCCCTGCCTATAATAACAGTATCTTTAATTTTAACTCCTAATCTTTTTATTTCATCTTTATTATGCAGTGTTGCTTTGCTGATAATCACTCCGCCAACTTTAACAGGTTTTAAATACGCCACAGGAGTCACTGCCCCAGTTCTGCCAACTTGAACTTTTATATCTTGGATAATTGTTTCTGCTTGTTTAGGAGGAAACTTATAAGCTATTGCGCCTCTTGGCGATTTCCCAATCGCGCCTAATTTATTAAAAATTTTATTATTATTAATAATCACAACAATTCCATCAATCTCATATCCTAAATCTTGCCTTTTTGTTTCCCATTTCTTATAAAACTGAAAAACTTCTTCAAGATTATTACAAAATTTTATATGCGGGCTTACTTTAAGCCCTAATTCTTTTAATATCTTATGTTCTTGTTCATGGTTTGTTTGCCCCAAGTCTGAAATTAAATCATAGCAGAAAAAGCTTAAATTTCTTTGAGAAGTGATTTTAGGATCTAATTGGCGAATTGAGCCAGCTGCTATATTTCTTGGATTTGAATAAATTGATAAACCATTTTTTTCTCTTAATCTATTTATTTTAAGAAATTCCTTTTTAAAAATAATTGCTTCTCCGCGAACAATAACTTCTTTTCCTAAATTATTGTCTCTTAATTTCAGAGGAATTGAATTTATTGTTTTTATATTCTGAGTTACATTCTCTCCTATAATACCATTGCCCCTCGTAGCCCCTATCTGTAAAATATCGTTTTTGTAAATTAATTCTATGGCTAAACCATCAAATTTTAATTCACAAAAATAATTAAGATCTTCTGCTTCTTGAATAGTTAAAAGTTTTTTAATTCTCTTTTCCCAATCTTTCATATCCTGCATTGAAAAAGCATCATTAAAAGAAAGCATTGGTTTAGAATGTTTTATCTTTTCAAACTTTTTTAACGGGGTCCCTCCTATTCTCTGAGTCGGAGAATCAGGAGTTATAAATTCTGGATACTTTTGCTCTAAATCAAAAAGCTCTTTTTTCAAAGAGTCTGATGCAGAATCAGAAATCTCCTGCCTGTCTAAGACATGATAAAGATATCTGTGATGATTAATGAGTTCCTTTAATTTCTCAATTCTTTTTTTTGTTTCAGTTTTGTTCATCTTCAATAGTTTACCTCAATGGCTCTTTTGGTATTTCTATAGGTTCCTATTGATTTGATGGTTGTTTCCCCTCCATCAACACTTTTTGAAACATTATAACCTGCTTCTCCATCTAATAAAACATCAGAAACTATTCCTGTTTCTCCTTGTTTGCGAATATTATATAAAGAATGTTCTATGCCAGTATTAGCCGCATAAAAAGATATTACTGAATTTTCAAGGCCTTTAGTAATTTTAATCCCACTGATTGACATACTAATCAACCCTAAAACCACAGCCGATAAAATAGACATAATCATAAGCGCTAAATATATAGAAATACCTTTTTGATTTAACATATTAATATTTTACATCTAAATCTCTTTGAGATATGGTTGTTTGGATGTTTAATGTTTGAGGTTCAATTTCTTTTGTCTGAATCTCCATAATAATTGTTACTTTTGGCTGAAGATCATCTGTCTGGCATTCTCCAGAAATATTAAAAGATAATTTATTTACCTGAAAGTTATCTGAGGTTAAAGCTGTAAATTCAGAATCATCATCTTTTTTTTCTTTTACTTGCCCATTATCTAGAATAAACAATTGGTCTTCCCTCTCATAATTTAAAAATCTTATTCCATTCGCAAGGGTTTCAAAATTACAACCAGCAGAAATATAAGTTCCTGTTAAATCTTTTTTTGCCATTCTTATTGTTCTGCTCATATATTCAATAGTATAAGAAGCACTGTCAGAAAGCGTTTGCAATGCCAAGCTCTTTTTTTGGGCTTTAATCCCAGAACCAAAGAGCTCTATGACCGAAACCATAACAATTAAAAATATTGTCATAGAAACTATGAGCTCAATTAAAGTAAAGCCTTTTCTCATATTATTATCTCCAATCATATAAATGTTCTTCAGCTTCTAATGTCTCTAAAGATAAACCTAATTTTGACCATATAACTTCAACTTTGACCTTTAATTCATCAGGATTTATATGCGTAATTGTTATTTTTCTTTTGAACCTTGAATCATTGCCATTTTCATAATTATAAAATCCATTTGAATCAATTTTAAGATACCTATCTTGATAAGAAGAAAAATTTGAATCATTGTAATCGATTTCACATCCTGAAATACAATTAGTTAAGCCATTGTCCCAACCAAGATCATAATTAAGCCAGTTTGTGTCTCTTGTATTGGAAACCAACTCCATTCCTTCTTGAGCCAGACGAGAAGCCACAAAACGAAATGAGTTAAGATATGTTAAAGAAACAACTTTTGTAATTGCTGCATAACACGCCATAATTCCTATAGTGAGAACAGTGATAGCTATCAATATTTCAACTAATGTAAATGCTTTTGATTGCATAATTTTATTATTTGGTTTCTATCATGCCTGATGTATTTACTCTAATTGTCTTTTGATTTGAAGAATAATCAGGAATATAAATACTTATGACGGCTTCAGTTCCTGATGTTTGATTTGATATCCAAGTTGTTGGTTCGGGAGGAACAAAAAGAACAGTAAAAGCAGCAGCTGGCGATAAAGTAGAAAATTCAACTCCTTCTTCAAAATAAACTGTTCTTATTTCTAAATCATTAGGCCCAAAAATATGATTATCATTACAATCTACAAATAATATATAATAATTAACATAACTCTTTTTAAATTGGACGCCAAAACTTGAACCAGTATCTCCTCCTCCGCAGTCTATTTCTTTGGCTTCCATTGCCATTTCCTGCATCTCTCTTATATCTTGAGATAATCTATAAGCTGAATTTTGAAGAGCAAAACCTGCTTCTCCGCTTTTCCAATTTAAAAACACAACAGAAGAAAGTATGCTAATTATGGCCATAGTTACAAAAAGTTCAATTATTGTAAAACCTTTTTCCATACAGACAAATTTTTATAATAAAAGAAAATTTAAATACCAATTAATTAAATTTTGACCCCAAAACAAAGCAATAAATGTTCCTATTATTAGAAATGGACCAAAAGGAACCTGGCTCTTTAATTTCTTCTTGCCTAGAATTATTAGTCCTATTCCTATTATAGCACCAATAAAAAATGCTGAAAACAAAGCTACCAAAATATTCGGCCAACCTAAAAATAATCCCATAAAAAAAGCTAAATTCACATCGCCAAACCCCATACACTTGCCTTTTGAAAAAAACCATATCAAAAAGAAAAAACCAGCCGCTCCCAGAGCACTCAATAAAAAAGACCAAAAATTAGAATTAAATGCTTGAAAATTATAAATTAGCTGATAAAAGAATGTTATTCCCATCAACGAATAAATCACTTTATCCGGAATAATATAATGCTTTAAGTCATAAATAAATAGAATAACAAGGAAAGATGAAGCAATTAGCAAATAAAAAAAACGAATAGAAGTTAAAAGATTAAGAATTGAAAATTGCGAACATCCAAATTGGAAATTCAGAATTAAAAGAAACAGCAAGCCCGTGATTATTTCCATTAATGGATATTGAATAGAAATCTTTTTTCCACAGTAACGGCATTTACCTTTTAAAAATATGAAACTGAAAACAGGAATTAAATCAAGAAATCCTAACTTATGTTTACAATGCGGACAAAAACTTCTTCCTTTTAAAAAACTTTGTTTATTCTCAATACGATAAATAACGCAATTTAAAAAACTGCCAATAAAAGTTCCCCATATAAATATGATTAAATAAATTATAAACATTTATTTATTTTAACAAAAAATTACCCGGAAACAAAATTCCGGATAATTAAAAATGTTGATTTTTGATTAATTTTATCCTGTTACATCTGGGCAAGTAAAACTAGTAGTGTTGCAGAGAGCACTTGGATCCGTACTAGTAAATCCCGCCACTCCTGTAGAATCAGCACAATACCAATAATCTGCTTTAGCATTTAATTTTGCATAAATACAAGCTCCTTCTAGTTCAGTACCACCATGTATGCCGGGCTCCCCATCATCATTAGCAATAATTTCAGCCCAAAGTGTAATCATATCAGGATGGTCTAATGCAAAACTTGTATAAGTCCCTTCATTAGCTCCTATATAAATCATTACTGTTCTTGCTTGGCCAATAGCTGAAATAACTCTTGAGTCCTTTGCCTTTCTTGTAGCATTAGGAAAACCAATTAAAACTACAGAAGCTAAAATTCCAATAATTGCGATTACCACTAAAAGTTCAATAAGTGTAAAACCTTTTTTCATATGTTTTGATTATATAATTAAAATAACTCAAATATATTCTCGACCTTTTAGTTTATTCTTTTTTACCTTTAATATATTTTCGGACTTTTAGGATAAAAAGTCAACCCCTAAATGTTTTTTAAAATCCTCCCATTCCTCCGCTACTAAGCTGGAACAATGGTACAAAAATGGAAATAACTAATATGCCAACCATTATTCCCAAGAAAATTATCATTACTGGTTCAATAATTTTAGTCAGATTATTAACAAATCTCTCTATATCCCCTTCATAAAAATCTACTACATTTTTTAAGGTATCCTCTAGTCTTCCTGTTTTCTCTCCAGTTAAAACCATTTGAACTAAAAATGAAGGAATTTCTTTTGGATACCTTGACAAAACTGAACTTATTGTTTCCCCTCTAGAAACTTTTTCTTCTGTATTTCTTATAATCTCTTCATAAACTGAATTGCCAATTATTTTTCTGGTAATCTTTAGCGCTTGGGTAATGGGTAATCCTGCCACTATAAGAATTGATAGATTTTCAGCAAATCTAGAAAGATAAACTTTTTTATTAAAATCTCCCAGCATTGGTATTTGCAGTGAGATTCTATCATAAAATTTCTTACCATCCTCAGAGCGTTTTAGATATTCAGGAATAAAAAACAAAGAAGCAAAAAATGCCGCTATTAAAATCCACCCGCCTCCTTTTATAAAATTAGAAAGAGATATTATAACTTTTGTAGAAGCAGGTAGTTCGCCAGACATATCTTGTAAAACAGATGTCATGCGTGGAACAATAAAAAACATTACCAATCCAAATACAGCTATAGAAGCTGTGACAACTACAATTGGATAAATCATTGCACTTTTAATCTTTGACTTAAGATTATATTCACTTTCTAAATGTTCAGCTAAATAATTTAAAGAATCCGCAACTTTTCCTGAGGTTTCTCCAGATTTTACGCAGTTTACATAAAATGAATCAAATATATCTGGATATATTGAAAATGCCTGGCTTAAAGGGCTTCCTGTTTCTACCATCTCAGCAATCTTTAAAATCTTCTCCCTAAATCCTTGATTTTCTGCTTGAGAAACCTGACCTCTTAACGCCTCAACAGGAGATATTGCTGATTTAAGCATAATTGAAATCTGACGGGTAAAAGTTGTTATATCTTTAAGAGAAACTTTTTTGGAAAATATATCTTGCTGAAAAAAACTTAATTTCTTTGTTTCTTCAAGAGAAATTACATAAAATCCGTATTTTTCTAAAACACTTAATGCTCCTTTTTTTGAAAAAGCCTCAATTATTCCTTTTTGAACTTTTCCCTCTTTTGTTCTTGCTTTATAACTAAATTTCATAATTATAAATTATTTCTTCAGGCGACTTATCAAGTCTTTAGGAGATAAAGAATACTTTAATGCCATTTCCTGATCAATCTTTTTATTTACAACAAGATCACATAAAGATTGATTAAGAGATATCATGCCTTCTTCTCTTGATGTCTCAATAACAGAAGGTATTTCATGAATTTTATTTTCCCGAATTAAATTATTCACTGCTGGATTAGCAAACATTATCTCACAAGCGGGAATAAATCCTTTTTCAATTTGGGGAATAAGCCGTTGGGAAACTATTCCTAAAAGAGAACCTGTTAATTGAGCCCGAATTTGATTTTGCTGAAAAGAAGGAAAAACATCAACAAGCCTGTGAATGGTTTGACTAGCTGAATTTGTATGAAGCGTAGCAAAGACTAAATGTCCTGTTTCAGCTGCTGTTATAGCAGTAGCTATTGTCTCTAAGTCTCTTAATTCTCCAACCATAATTACATTAGGGTCTTCTCGCAATGTAGATCTTAACGCTCTAGAAAAACTCAATGTGTCCTGATAAACTTCTCTTTGATTTATAATAGATTTATTGTCTTTAAATACATATTCAATCGGATTTTCAATAGTGATTATATGCTCTTCTCTATTATTATTAATCTCATTAATTAAGGAAGCCAAAGTTGTTGATTTTCCTTGTGAAGAAGCACCCGTAATTAGAACAAAACCCTGCGTTGCTTCACTAAATTTATGCAGAATAGACGGAAGATTAAGTTCTTCAATAGTTTTAATCTTTGAAGGAATTAATCTGAAAGCAATACTAATACTGCCTCTTTGAAAAAAGACATTTACTCTAAAACGGGCAATATTATCAAGGTCATAAGCAAAATCTATTTCTTTTTCTCTTAAAAGTTTTTCTTTTTGCTTTTCATTCATTAAGGCGAAAGCCATTCCTTCAGAATCTTTGGGAACTATTATTTTTTCTTTTTCTATCGCAATTAATCTTCTTGTTATTCTTAAAATTGGCTTATGCCCAACTGAGATATGTAAATCAGAAGCTTTTTCTTGAATAGCAATATTTAAAAGTTTTTTTATTTGAATTTCATAATTCATAAATTATAATATTATGATTTTATTTTTCTTCAGTCACTCTCATTATTTCTTTAACCGTAGTAATTCCTTGTAGAACTTTTAACACGCCATCCTCCTCCATTGATATCATCTCTTGATTTCTTGCTTCTTCTAAAATTTTTACCTTGTCAGGGCTTTTAAGAATTATGTCTGACAAATTATCTGTCATCTCTATAATTTCAAATATTCCTATTCTGTCAGAATATCCTTTATTATTACATTTTTCGCATCCGTTTGATTCAAAAATATAAAGAGGACTTGGAATTTTAACTTTCTTTTGCATTGAAACAGGCATTTTTTTAATTGTATCAAGAATGAATTTTTTATCTTCTGTTGATGCTTTTACCTTTTTTTTACAAAAAGGGCAAAGTTTTCTGACTAATCTCTGACTCAAAGCAATAGCTAAACTAGGAGGGACTAAAAATGGCTTTATACCCATATCAATAAGTCGCGGGATAACATCTGAAGCATTATTAGTATGCAAAGTTGAGAATACCAAATGCCCTGTTAAGGCAGCATGAATAGCTAATTCTGCTGTTTCTTCATCTCTAATCTCACCAACCATAATAATATCAGGATCTTGTCTTAAAATCTGACGCAATCCTTTTGCAAAAGTATAACCTATTTCAGGTTTAACTTGGGATTGGTTAATGCCTGACATAAAATATTCCACAGGATCCTCTAATGTCACTATATTCACCTCTTCTTTATTTAATATTTTTAAGAGAGAATATAATGTTGTTGTTTTACCAGAACCAGTAGGACCAGTTAATAAAATCATTCCAAATGTTCTTCCAAGCGCATTTTCAATTTTAATAAGATTTTCTTTTTCTAATCCTATTTTTTGCAAAGATTTAATTCCTTTTTCAGGATCAAGCACCCTCAACACAACTTTTTCTCCTAATGTAGTTGGAAAAGTGGAAACACGAAAATCAATATTTTCTCCTTTAATTTCAGAGGAGAAACGGCCATCTTGCGGGACTCTTGTTTCATCAATTTTTAATCCACTAAGAATTTTTATACGAGCCACGATTGACGGATGAACTTGCAAAGGTAGAAATAATGTTGAATATAAAATACCGTCTAATCTATAGCGAACTCTCAGATTTTCCCTCATTGGTTCAATATGAATATCTGATGCTTTTCCTTCAACAGCTTGTTTTAAAATTACACTCACCATTTTTATTATTGGAGCATCCTCTGTCAATCTTTTGAACTTTATTTTTTCTCCAAGTATTGGTTCTTCTTCCTCTTCTTTTATCTGGGTTTCTAATATCTCTAGCGCCTTTTCCATCTCTCTTTGCGGAGCTCCATATTTATCAATACATTTTCTGAAATCTGATAAAGTAATTAAAAAATATTTATAAGAAAGTTTATTCTGTCTGGCCAAAAATTTTAAGGCCTCCTGCGCCTGATTATTTTCTGGATAAACCATTCCTACTTCAAATCCCCCTTTTGTTTTCTTAAGGGGAACCATATTGTAATACTCGGCTGATTCTTTAGGAATTAGCTCCAAAACTTTTGAAGAAATTTTTGAAGTAACAATTTCCTTAACGGGAATTTTTAATAGTTTACTTTTTAATGTAAATAAAACTTTTTCCGAAAGAATATTTTCTTTCAAGATTATTTCTTCAACTGTTCCTTTCTTTTCTTTAGCCTGATTTTCTATACTGAGAGCCTTGTCTTTTTTTATTATCTTTTTTTCTATTAATGTTTTAATTAAATCCATATCCTAAACAATAATCAAATATATTTTATTTTTAATATGATTCAAAAGGATTCTCGCGGCCATTCCCTTCTGACTCAGTAACTTTTTCAAAAAGTATCAAGTTTTGAAATTCCGTGTTTTCTAATGCTTGGTAATCAATTTGAATATTTTTCAACATTCCTGAAGATATTGGTTGAAAAGTATTATGATTTGAGATAACTTCTTTCCAGATAATAAATAGCCCAATTATTATTAATATTAAAATTAAATATAATAAGGTTTTATTTTTTGAATTTTCTTTTTCTGCCATAAATTAAACATTTTATTAATCATACGAAAAGACCTTTAATAGTAAAATAAAGTTTAAAGTTCCTTCATCTATTTTAACCAAAATATTTTCGGTTTCTATCATCCGAGAAGATTTTTCAATTGATGCAAGAAATGTCTTAAAAGAGTCATATGAGCCTATTAAAGTGATATTCACATAATTCTCTTTAATGTCTGGCTCTGCTGTTTCTGTTTCTGCAGAAACTTCCGCCTTCTTTGTCGGAGCCGTTGCCAAGCCAGCGCCTTTTAGAAACATTCCATTTTCGGCACTTGTTTTTTGAATATAATTTAGCAAAGAAGGAGAAAAATAATTATCTGGCAAAGCCGAATTGATTTTTTCTAAGTTTTCTTCATAATTCTTTAATTCATTAAACGTATCATTTATTTTTTTATGATAATTTTCTATGGACTTAATTTCTTGATTTCTAGTTTCAAGTTCTTTTCTAAAATTATTAAAATTATAAAACTCAGGCAAAATAATATAAACAATAATTAATAAGGCAATAAAAAATAAAATTGGGACTATGAAAGATTTATTCATTTAGATTGAAATATCTTGGAATCAAGAGAGAAGATTACATTGAAACTTACCTTGCCCTCTTTATTCAAAGAAATATTAGATATATTTAGACCTTTAATAAAATCACTTTTTTTAAGATTTAGTATTTGCTTGCCTAAAGTATCAAAGTTTTCTGTCTCTCCTTTTAAAGAGACGTTGTTTGTTTCTGTATTCAAACTCAATTCTAAAAATTTAACTTTCTCATATGACGCTTCCTCAATAAAAGCAAGAAAATTTGAAGTAATTTTGTGTTTTTCAAGAATCCCTGAAAAATCTTCAATCTTCTTTTGAGCATTAAAAACATATCTTTCTGTGTTGTTATCTTTCTCCGCTCTGATTTGGATTATTTGGTCATTAGCATTTCTTATCTCTGACTGAATAGAAGAATTTCTGAATTTCAAAAAAGCATAAGACCCTCCTAAAATAATTAGGAGTATCAATGATGGTAAAAACAATGTATTAGCAATAGAAGATGTTTTTATTTTTTCTTTTGGTATTAGTTGTTGAGCCATAAATTTATTTTCCTACCCCTCTTAAAGCCAGCCCAAGGGCTATAGCAAAAGAAGGACCTATCTCATCTAAGCGGTCCTCTAAAAGAGGAGGATAGGAAATATTAAGAGTGCGAAAAGGATTAGAAACTTTAATTTCTTTTTTAAGAAAAACTTTAAAATATTCCTTTAACCCAGGTATGCAGGCAGCGCCACCAACAAATATTATATTTTCAACTTTTTCTCCACGAGATTGATAAAAACTATGACAAACATTTTCTATTTCTTTAAAAATAGCATCTATCTGCGGGCGCAAAACATGAAAGATAGATGGTTTGTTTGGGTTTAACCCAAAATCTTGTTTCATTCTTTCTGCCTCTTGCCATGTAACTTTCAAGGAATCAACTAATGCCTGATTTAGGGCGTTAGCCGAAATATCAAAACTATGGCTTTGTTCTAATAATTTATTTTCTACGATATTAATCGTAGTGCTTGTATAGCCAATATCAACTAAACAAACTGGTTTTTTACTTTCTGTTAATTCAATTGAAGATCTCATTGAGGCAAACACTTCAGCCTCTAGCCCTTTAAGATTAAGATCGCATAAAATTGCTAATTTTTGATATTGTTCAACAACATCATTAGGCACAGCAACCAATAATACGCGACGTTTCTTTATTTCGCCAAAATCCTTTTTATCTTTGAGCAGTTCCCAATCAAATGTAACTTTTGATAATGGTAAGGGAATATGATGACGGGCTTCAAATTCTATTGCTTTTGGCAATTCAGACATTGGCATTGAAGGCAATTCAAAACTAGTAAAAAAAGTAGAAAAATCAGGAATAGAAAGAAAAACATCTTTTCCCTTGATTTTTGCCTTTTTTAATAACGCTTTTATTATTTCAGAAACTCTATCGCTTAATAATAAAAGATTCCCATCTCCAAAAACCTTGAAGAGAGAATCTTCCTCAGAGGGAACTTGAAACCTAATATAATTTTCAATTTTAGTTTTTTTGCCAATACGAGAAACCTCAACAATTTTAATGGAAAAAGTTCCAACATCTATGCCTATACAACTTTTTGAAAACATTTTTCTGATACCGAAAGCCATAATTTTATTTTTTAGAATTTGCTTTTATACTATTATATATAATAACATAAAAGATGTAAACAAACTATTTTTATGTCCAGAAGAGTTTCAAAGATATTCAAATTTGTTAAGTTTTTATCCAGTAGATATGAAAAGTTTAAGAATATCATCCTGGATATACTTTTTCCTCGGTTTTGTCTAAGATGCCAGAAAGAAGGAGATTGGATATGCCCTGACTGTCTTTCAACTATTGATATTTTAGAATATCAATATTGTCCTTTTTGTATGCAAAAAATATTTGAAGAAAGCATTTGTCTCAAACACAAAAATAAAAATCTGGATAAACTTTTCTTTGCTGTTTCTTATGAGAATTCTTTGATAAAAAAAGCTATTAAAAAATTTAAATATCCTCCATTTTTAAGAGAGCTAACTCCTTATTTTTGTTATTTAATAATATCACATTTTCTTTTAATAGAGAATAAAACAATATTAGAAAATATAAATAACTCTTTTTTAGTTCCAGTTCCTATTTCCTCTTTCAAAAAAAGGTGGCGGGGATATAACCAATCAGAAGAAATTGCCAAACAACTTTCTATTTCTCTGAAAATCCCTGTTTTAATAAATAACCTTATAAAAACCAAAAGGACACAATCTCAATCTAAACTTTCCAAAAATGAAAGGATAGAAAATGTTAAAAATGTTTTTGAAATAAAAAATGCCCAAGAAATTGAGGGCAAAAGAATCTTTTTGGTAGATGATGTTCTTACTACGGGAGCAACAATGGAAGAATGTGCTCGGACTCTAAAAAACGCTGGAGCAAGAAATGTTTTTGGAATCGCTATCGCTCGCGAAGAGATTGGAAATTAACTAATTAAATAATGATTCTTTCAAATTTTAGCATTCTAGCCGAATTTATTTTTGTTTATAAAATTGGTTTAAATTTTCTTTTACCCAGTCATAAATATCAATCTCTAAAAAATCCAAGAATTTCTGAAATTTGTTTCCGTCAAATTTTTCATTCATTTTTCCACAGTATTCTTTAAAAATATCACAAATTTTATCAATGTTTACAATCGTAGATTTAGTATCCATAAATTTGTTATTATTTTTTCCAAATCCCCAAATCCTCTTTTCTTTTTGCCCGCTTACTTAGGCTCCTCTCAATTTTTTCCGAATAGATTCTTCTCATTTTTTAATTTCGTGATTTATTGCTTCAAAAATTTTGTTATTTTTTCTACTGTGATATCAAGATTTTTTAATACTTCATGTTCCCAAATCCTTAAAACTTTCCAGCCGTCTTCTCTTAATTTCGTTCTATTGTTTCTACCCCTTTTTATGTTTTTCTCAATTTTCGCAAGCCAGTATTTTTTCGGCAGGCGTTTTTTTAACTTTAAAAATTGGTATCCGTGCCAAAAATCTCCGTCAATAAATACTGCTTTCTTTTTTCTTGGGAGCGCAATGTCTGGATTTCCTATCGTCCACTTGTAATGTTTTTGAAAATAAACTCCACGCTTGCGTAATTCACGGAAGACTAATAGTTCTACTTTAGTGTTCTGCGAACGAATTTTTGACATAATCTCGCTCCGCTTCTTTTTTGTAAATTTGTCCATAAGCAGAAACTTTGACAGAAACAACAAATTCCCGCAAATCCTGCCCAATTTTTGCGGCAAGGTGTCGTGCAAACTCCACGGGTACAGCATTGCCAATCATTTTGTATCCATCAGCAATATTTTCATATTTGAAAATAAAATTATCGGGGAATGTTTGTATTCTTGCGCATTCCCGCACTGAAAGCCGCCTATATAAATGCTCTTTGCCAGGAACGAAAATTCTTTTGTTCTGCTCAATAAATTTCATTTTTGGAGCTTGAGGATGTATAGGTGCATGGCGTCCTCCAGCTTGAATTGTAAAAGACGGCTCGTCCCAATTCCTTACTCGGTTGCGCGACATATAAATTGTTGAAAATCCGCCGTTCATATATTCGTGGTTTGGTGCCCATAGTCCTTTATCGCTATTTGTTTTATTATAATCTTTTGCAGGTCTTGCACGCCTTAAATCCCAAATGGCGTCTTTTAAAACTGGGCGTTTTTGGGATTTTGCTGGAAATTCAAAAGTTTTTCCTATCTTTTTATGGTAACCGACAATAATTATCCTTTTTCTGTCTTGTGGCACATCGTAATCATGAGCATTCAAAAGAGCATAAGTTACATTGTAATTCAAACTTCTAAATTGTTTTAAAATCTCTTGGAATGCGTCTCTGTGGCGTGGCAAAAGCATTCCTGATACATTTTCCGCAAGAAAAAACAAAGGTTCCTTATTTTTCAAAACTCTTATATATTCGTAAAAAAGTTGACCTCTTTTGTCTTCTATCCCACGACCAGCCCCAGCTTCACTCCAGCTTTGGCAAGGCGGTCCACCAATTATCCCAATGGCTTCAGGAATTTCAAATGAAGGGACATCAGCGATACTTCTTTTGTCTAATTTTGTATGCGGAAAATTCATTTCAAAAGTTTCCCAAATAGTTTTATCAAGCTCATTCGCCCATATAACACTAAAACCAGCTTTTTCAAAACCAAGATCTAGCCCGCCTGCACCTGTAAATAGTGAAATTAATTGCATATTATTTCCTAAAACTTAAAAGTTTCGCTTCTAGTAATTTTGCAGGATTATTTGGTGATTTAATCTTGATGTCTTTAATGGAAAAATTATTGTTAACAAGCTTTTCAATACTTTTTCGATCTTTTTCTGGAAATGATAAATATTTTTCTTTTGACATAATTGCATGTGTAAAGAATTCAATGTTTTGGTCAATAGGCGCAATATATTCAAAAACTTTAATTGGATTTTGAATGCCCCACATGCCTCTAATTCTTAGCTCTGTTATCCCAAGCGGATCAACTTTTTTAACTTTTCCCAATTCTACTGTATTCCCCTTTTCGAGCCCTAATGAATTAAGAATAGAATCAACCTCTTTTCTTATTGGATTATGCACTTTGTCATAAATTTCGTGATCAGCAGCATAACATGTTCCTTGTACAAAAAACAAATATTTTATAACACCTTTTTGTACGCTACCAATAACATAAAATATTTCTTTTTCTTTCCACTGTCCGCCATCAGTTTTTTTGCAAACAGCAGTTATTCTAATATCGTCTGAACGCAATTTATTTTTTGGAGGAGAGCTATTTAAGGCAAGGGCACTTTTAAAACTTTCTATTTTTTTGACTTCAAAAGCATCTCCATTTTTTATGATAAAATCAGGTGGGTTATTTTGGTTTCCAAAATATGAAAATTCTTTTTCATAAATCTTATTTTTCTTTTTAACATCATCTTCTCTTAGCAAATTGCATAATAAATCTTTTACATAAAATTCCAAAGTATCTCCCATACTATTTGCTCTGTTTATAGATTTATAATGCATTCTCAAATTTGTAACAGGATTTTTTATTAAATTTGACAATGCAATAAGTAAGTTTGTCATAGTTTTATTTTGCTAAATTATCTATATCGGCATCTAGCATATTAGCTATCTTAATAATATATCAATCGTTAGATTCTAAATTATCCATAGTTCAATTAATTTTTTGACTATTTTATTGTATAACCGGTTTTTTAATAACGCATTCTACCACACCATTTATCAAGAAATTATCATTTTCGTGAATAAAAATAACAGGATGTTTTTCCGTTGATTCCGAAACTAAAGAAATAATTTTATTTTTTGTATTAATCGACAACTTCTTAATATTAGCACAATTATCAATTATCGCTAAAATATAGTCATTATTCCGCGGCTGCTTTTTTGTATCAACAATAACATAATCGCCCTCTTCAATCTTCTGCCCCTTTACATCGGCTTTATTCATCGAATTACCAGAAGCCTTAATTGCAAGTAATTCATTACTTGTTCTAATAATATTTTTTGATACTTTTATATATCCTTCAAAATTTTCTTTAGCAAAGATTGTGGCATCTCCGCAATTTGCTCCACCTAAAACAGGGATAGCTAAAAACAACCCTTTTTGAACTTCTCCGCTCTTTATTTTTTTAATCTTTCCCGTTTTTTTATCGATTTTTATAAACCCATTTTTCTCTAATTTCTTTAAATGATAAGAAATCTTGAAAGGGTGGGGTTCACCTATTAATCTACCTATTCGCCTTAAGCTGTCTCTTTTAATATTTAATCTATCTGCAAAATTTAATATTTTTTGTTGAATATAGTGCATAAGATGTATTTATTACTTCTTGCTTACATTATAGTCTAATCATATATACCTGTCAAGTGCCAATGGAAGCGTCAAATCATTGACACCATCTTTTTCTTATGATAATATCATAAATATAAGCCCAAAAACAAACGGGGAGACAACTAAAAGTCGACTCCCCATCTGGAAATGTGCTGGTCGATATCCGCAACACATTTTGATTCTTCATAACTAAAAGATAACATATTTTCAATTTTTGGGAAATAGAAATCAATAAAAGAAAATATTTATGGCAAAATATTATGTAAATATGCATGCACAGAAAAATGGTGATCATGAGGTACATAAATTTGGATGTTCATGGATGCCTGATTCTGAAAATAGAAAATACCTTGGCGAGTTTACAACATGTAGTGCTGCAGTTAGGGAAGCAAAACGATATTACTGTCAATCAAACGGATGCTATTATTGTTCTAATGCATGCCACACACAATAGATTAGAAATTTCCCCTCTATCGCATTTTATGTGGCAGAGGGGTCTTTTTTTAGTTTATTCTTAAAGTTCGAACTTAGACATCTGGCGGAAGGTGCAGGATTCGAACCTGCGAGGGATTTCTCCCACTGGTTTTCAAAACCAGCGCTTTGAGCCGCTCAGCCAACCTTCCAAAATAAATAAACAATGGCGGGGCATCGTGGACAATGTTAGAACTATAATTGAACAATCAAATGAGTATATTTATATACTCAATTTAAGTCCACAATCCTAATTTAGCAAAATAAAAAGACTTTTTCAACCTTAGTATATTTTATAATTCTTTTTGTTAAAATATAAAGCCCTCATTCACACTGCGAATGTAAAAGAGGGCTTTTTGTCTAAAGGATTTTTCAAAAAATCCTAAAAACTTATTTAGGAGAATTTTCAGACAGACAAAATGCGTTTTGGAGAACTTTCTGTACAGCCTTGGAGTTCTCAATCCACCCTTGCATCAGATCACTAGAAATTCTGGGCATATTTTCAATCACCACAGAAATAAATTTAGCGGTCTGTCGATCATAGACTTTGGTTTTCGTCGTCATTGACGTTTCCTCCTTTTCGCTAGAGAACTGCTTCAGCAGTCATAGCCAGAAAACACCGAGTAATATCAGTATCTTTTGGCTACAACTGTTTTTTTACGAGTATTCTTATGTCAAATTAAAAAGAACAACTGTTATCATGCACTAAGATATTAAATCTGTCAACGTAAAATGAAATATCGAAAAGTATTATTATCAAGTAGGTCTTTTTATTTAAAATAAAAATTGCCCAATGATGGGCCTTTTTTTGCTGGCCATCTCGGGCTCGAACCGTGGTTTAAGATGGTTTTCAGGCGGTTTTAGGTATGTTTCATTGACGCATTTCGATCTGGAGTTTTGAAGCTAATTGAGGTTTTTATTTTTCATAATAATAAAGATTGGGAATAAGTTTAAGACGAATAGGCCATATCCAAAGCTGGTCTAAAAAGAAATTCCACTCGATAAGTACCAGAGTCTTTTACATACCGAATAATGCCTATCCGACTTAAGCCAAGAACTATTTCTTCCCAATTTTTTCCATAAATTTTTTGCAGATCTGATTTTGTCAATTTTATCTTTCCGAACTTACCTATTTTTTTAATTGATTCTTGTTCTCCTGGAAATTCATTATAAATGTCTTTTTCAAGTTTATTTATTGAAGCTAATTTTAAACCATTTTTTATTGAATCGACAGAAAAAATTTCTTCACAATCTTTAAAGTCAACTACCATTTTCTTTTTTTGATAGTTAATTGCACCTTCCAGTGTATCTATAACACTTCTTGGAGTTACTATGCCATTAGCATCTTTTAATCTAGTAAATATCCATTTTAAGGAAGGTGAGGATTGAAGGATTTTCGGGAATATTTTGTTCCAATATACTCGTCTTTGTTCTTTAGATCGCAATAAATCTTTAACATCCTCATCGTTTTGTTCCTTTGGTATGTTAAGATAAAGACGTAATTTTTTGCTAAGCATTAAGCGGTTGAGAATAAGTTGCTCTATTTCATCTTCGTCCCAATTTAATGTTGGAGACTGTTTAGCAAAAATATGAGTAGCAGCAGGAAGGGGAGGAATATTACCTTGTCTAAAATACTTTTTATAAATTTTATCGTCAGTTAGAAAACTGACAATATCATCTCGAAGAAATAATTTGATTCTAAGTAAATCACCCCTACCATCTATAGTAAAGTTCTTATAGGCAATTAATAAACCTCTTAATCCCCTAAATTCAACCCTTGAATATCTATTAAATACTTCATCCAACCTGTCAAGAATTATCCAAATTCTAAAACCGCTTTTCTTAAGTAGGTCACTTAAGGCTTTCCCGATAGCATGAACATAAAGTGATTTCACTCCTTCTTTTTTTTCCTCTGAATCATCACTATCTTTAAAATTAATTTTAGGTTCAAGTCCAAGAAGACTTGGAGTGTTGACATCAAAGTTCAATTTCATACTTACACTTTTAATTTTATTTGAAAAAATTCCTAAAATCCATTCAATCATTTGACTTTTATCCTGTTTTTTTGGAACATTTGGTATACCAGCCTTTTCACATTCGATAATAAATTTGTCTATTTCTTCTTTGCATTGAACTAGGCTTTCTGAAAATTTATCATTTTTTATAAAATCATTGTATATCAATGATATAAAATAAAATTTCCAGAAAGTTTCGAAATCCTGTTCGCTGAATTTAGATAACCGTTCTTTAAACTGATTAAAAATTGACTCTCCACTACTGTTTACACCACTCAAAATTACAATTTTATTCCGAATTAATAGCAGCGGAGAAAGAATCTTAAGTATCTTGAATATAGCAGTTTTTCCTGCCCCCTTTCTACCAATAATAAAATCGTATCTGTCAGTTATAACACCATCAAAAGTAGGTGTTTCAACTCTTGCAGCTTCCAGAATAGAATCTTGTTCAGCAATAGAATTCCCTATATTTAAGTCATTGAGTATGTCTTTGTATTGATTTTTTTCTATGCTCATAATTATTACACTCTTAGAGTGGAAACTTATTATAACTTGGTCACGGCGATAGAATCCGCTAGGACTATAAGTGTGGCTCGGCCGCCAAGAATCGCGCTCAAGGTGTGGCTGGGAGGCTTGGATTCGAACTACTCAGGTCACACTCTTTTCGCGACCAGTCGGGTCACATCCGATAAAAAATTGTCGTGGCGGAGAGGGTGGGATTCGAACCCACGCGAGGAAAACCTCAACACATTAGCAGTGTGCCGCTTTAGGCCGCTCAGCCACCTCTCCGATATTTGTTATATTAACATCAAAATACCCATAAATCAAATTGAAAAATACTTGTTTCTATGATATTTTAAAGCCAATGCCCTCGTAGTTTAACGGATAGAATACGGGCTTGCGGAGCCTGTGACAGAGGTTCGATTCCTCTCGAGGGCACAAATTTATGCAATTAGACACTCCAATTCAAAATATTCCCAGAGTAGGTCCAGTTTTTTTGAAACGACTCAAAAAGATGAAAATCAAAACCATTGAAGACCTGCTTTTTCATTTTCCCCATAGATATGAAAATTTTTCTAATATCCGTCCAATTTCCAAAATTAAAGCAAATGAAACTTGTTGCTTACAAGGAAAAGTTTTGGACATAAAAACTTCCCGAACATGGAAAAAGAAAATGTTTATAACCAATGCCATTGTTCAAGATAAAACAGGAGCTATAAAAGTTGTCTGGTTTAGCCGACCATATATTGCAAAAACACTAAGGAAAGATGATTGGGTTTGTCTGGCCGGAAAAGTTAATTCCAACCAGAATGGATTCTTTCTTTCTAATCCTGTTTATGAAAAAATACCAGAAATAAATAATAAATTATTTATAAATGGTTTAACCCACACTGGTAGAATTATTCCTGTTT
>Ga0265594_1000139_pt1 | contig 58082 bp, 46 predicted proteins | sample saktaG_11_FD_190147 | JGI IMG/M metagenome (GOLD analysis project Ga0265594, IMG submission 190147) | Saline water microbial communities from Sakinaw Lake, British Columbia, Canada - sak_2011_5_24_80m | ecosystem: Environmental > Aquatic > Non-marine Saline and Alkaline > Saline ...
ATTTATTCGAAAGTTATGTTGGCTCCATCATCGGCGCTATGATACTTGGCGCCGTGTATGGTCTTAATTTGGTCGTGCTTCCCCTCGCTCTGGCGGGTCTGGGCATTATCTGTTCATTAATCGGAACATTATTAGTAAAAACCCATGAAGGCGGAAACCCGCAAAAGGCGCTTAACAGAGGCACTATTGTCGCCGACGGTTTAATGCTGTTGTTGATTTATCCGTTAACTAAACTGTTTCTACCGGAAAGCATGTCGATCGCCGGCGTGTCTATCACTGCGTATGGAGTTTTTCTGGCAACCCTTTCGGGACTCGTTGCCGGTTTTGCAATCGGTATCATCACCGAATATTATACCTCGGAATCCAAAAAACCAACCCAATGGATTGCCCAGCAATCTCTCACCGGGCCGGCAACAAATATTATCGCCGGTCTCAGCCTTGGAATGTTATCGACAATGCTGCCGCTCCTTTTCATTGCCAGCGCTATTATGGTTGCCTACAGCATAGCAGGCTTATACGGAATCGCCATCGCTGCCCTTGGAATGTTGTCAACAACTGGCATTCAGTTGGCAATTGATGCTTTTGGTCCGGTTGCCGACAATGCCGGCGGCATCGCCGAAATGTCCATGTTGGGCAGAGATGTTCGCAAACGCACCGATAAACTCGATGCTGTTGGAAATACCACGGCGGCGGTTGGAAAGGGGTTTGCCATCGGCTCGGCTGCATTAACCGCTCTGGCTCTATTTGCGGCATTTCAAACCTCCGCCGGAATAACGTCTATCAACTTGACCAATCCGTTCGTCATTGCCGGTTTATTGATCGGTGGCATGTTGCCATTCTTATTCAGCAGCATGGCTATGAAGGCTGTCGGTGAAGCCGCCTACGAAATGATCAAAGAGGTCCGCAGGCAGTTCCGGGAAATCAAAGGTTTGATGGAAGGCAACGCTACAGCCGACTATTCCAAATGCGTCGATATTGCCACCGCCGCCGCCATTAAAAAAATGATATTACCGGGCACGCTTGCCGTTGTTATACCCCCGGTATTGGGATTTCTGAATAAAGAAATGCTGGGCGGTCTGTTGGCGGGCGTCACTGTTACCGGTGTATTGATGGCTATTTTTATGGCAAATGCCGGCGGCGCCTGGGATAATGCCAAAAAATATATTGAAAAAGGGAATTTGGGTGGCAAGGGCAGTGATCCCCACAAAGCCGCTGTAATTGGCGATACAGTCGGCGACCCTTTTAAGGATACTGCCGGACCATCATTAAATATATTAATAAAACTAATGACAGTTGTTTCACTTGTTATTGCGCCACTATTAAGGTAGTCAACCGAACGAATATTAACATAAGGAGTTTGACCTGTGAGGTATTACGAAAATCTTTTTATTGTTCATCCTAACTACGAACAGGAAAAATTAACCAATACAATTGAGGCGGTAAAAAAGGAAATCTCAAATTTGAACGGCAACGTTCTGATTGTTGAGGAATGGGGAAAACGCCGCTTAGCCTATCCCATTGAAAAGCAGAAATACGGCAGTTATGTTTTGATCCAGTATGAAACGGAAAATGCCAAAATCAATGGCGAATTGGAAAGCTGGATGAAGCTCAAACCTGAAATTCTCTCCTGTATTACCGTTGCCCTTGAAGAAAAACCGGATCTGAAAACAAAAGAAAATTCCGATATTAAAGAAACCAAATCAGAGTAGCTGTTTTTCATCAGGCAACAGCATGATGATCACATCGTACTCTACTCTCAAGATATAAGAAAGGAAATATCATGGCATTATTAAGCAAAAAGAAAATTTGCAAATTTTGTGAAAACCGAAGAGACCAAATCGATTATAAAAATTACAAAGTCTTAAGGCGATTTATCACAGAACAGGGAAAAATTATTCCCAGTAGAATTACCGGAACGTGTGCTAAGCACCAGCGCGAACTGACCCGGGCAATAAAACGCGCCCGCAATATTGCGTTATTACCTTACTCATACGACGTTACACAAAATTAATTAAACCCGACACACAGGAGGCGATTGTGCGTATTATATTACTTCAGGACCATGAAGGTTTGGGAAGCGCCGGCGACCAGCTGGATATAAAAGACGGATTTGCCCGCAACTATTTAATTCCCCGGGGTATTGCTCTGAAAGCCGATAAAAACAGCCTTAAAAAATTTCAGGAAATGGCTCGCCTGAAAGATCTGAAAAAAGACCATGCGCTTAAGAAATCCAAAGAATTAGCAGAAAAATTGCGGTCCGTTTCTTTGACCGTACCGGTACAGGTTGGCGAAGAAGACCGTGTTTTCGGCGCGGTTACATCTTTGGAAATTGCTCAGCAATTGAAAGATAAAGGCTATGAAATTGATAAACGCCAGATTATGCTTGAGGAACCAATCAAGTCTCTCGGTGTTTTTGAAATTCCGATTAAACTCCATTCGGAAATCACGACATCCGTAAAACTCTGGGTCATCAAAGCCTGACCGACCACGACAAAATATCTTCAGAAAGGCGAAACGTTTCCTGTTTCGTCTTTTTTTGTCATATTTATTTCCCTTAAAAAACTTTCCTGATATCTCTCTGACTATCAGTCTGTTATAAGGAAATCAGCATCTATTTTGTTGCATTAAGCCTCTTTTTATTTTAAAAACGACCTTATGTTTGCGTTAAGGTCTTGTGAATAGATTTTTAACGAAGTATATTTTTTACAATTATGCCCGGACCATTCGTTAATATTGCCTTTCCTTCGTCATTACGACAATTATTCACCTATAGGTTGAAGCAGGACAGAACACTTCCTGTATATCCGGGTCAACGAGTTGTTGTGCCCCTGAAAAATGTTCAAACGATCGGCTTTATTGTTGAAACGGATGTGCAAGCGCCCAAATCCATCAAAATAAAAGATATCATCGAAATCATTGATCCGGAACCGCTAATCCCGGTTGACTTATTTATATTTCTTGTGAAACTATCCAATTATTATCTGGCGCCAATCGGGAAAGTCCTGTCGGCGGCAATTCCTTCGGAATACCGGATCCGAAAAAAACGCCAGCTGCATGTTATTGATACAAAAATTGACACTGTCCCCAACGAATATCTGCAACTTTTCCGGAAAATTTCCTCTAATAACTCGATCTTTATTTCAAGCCTTGCCACTCATTATGATCGGGATTTTTTGATTAAAGGAATTGGCGTTCTCAAACGACTCGGGAAAATAAGCGAATCGCCGGTTTTCAGCCATCCCCGCAACCAGCGCTGGATCGAAAAAACAGTCAAACTGGCTCCGCATGTAAATAAAGAAAATCCGGATATTTCAAAACGAGCATCACGCCAGTGGGAAATTATTGAATCCCTGCTGTCCAATAAAATTATCAGACACGCTGACATCGCTCGATATTCACCCGGCGCCATGAAAGTGCTTCTGGAGAAAGAGCTGATCATAGTCGAAGAAAATGCTAAAACAGATGGCGCTTTCTGGAAAGATTTTCACCTCATAGATAAGAAAATAGATTTAACCGAAGAACAGCTACAGGTGTTTAATCAAATTCAACCATACATCGAATCTGATAAATTTTCGCCCTTCCTGCTACAGGGAGTCACCGGCAGCGGTAAGACAGAAGTCTATTTGAAATTGATCAATGAAGCTATTTCCATGGGGAAAAGCGCCCTTGTTCTGGTTCCAGAGATCACGCTGACAATTCATCTCGCCAGCCGGTTTCGCGGGGAATTTCAAGACAAGATCGCCGTATGGCATAGTCATCTAGGCAGAACCCAGCGAAGCGTGATGTGGAAGAAAATCCGTGATGGCGATTACCCGGTGGTAATCGGAGCCCGCAGCGCAGTTTTATTGCCGCTGAACAATCTCGGGCTTATTATCGTTGACGAAGAACATGACGGTTCCTATAAACAACGGGAGCAGGAGCCGAAATATCACGCCCGGGATGCGGCCTTAATGCGGGCGGTGGGATGTCACGCAACCGTAGTGATGGGATCCGCCACGCCAAGCCTTGAAAGCCTGTATAACGCTGCTACGGGAAAATTCCGAAAAGTCGAATTAAAACTACGGTATTCGAATGCGCATTCAGCAAAAATCGAAATCATCGATATGAAAAAAGAATGGAAAGAGACCGGAGATTACAATACTCCCATTTCCAGGATCCTGTTGGGGAAAATCGATGAAAAATTAAAATGCGGCGAGCAGATATTGCTTCTTCAAAACAGAAGGGGCTATTCAAATGTCGTGTTATGCCCGGATTGCGGATGGGTCCCGCGATGCCGAAATTGCGATATAACATTGACCTATCATAAAATCAACGCCAGCATGCAGTGCCACTACTGCAACCTTATAGATGTGCCGCCGGCAATCTGTCCAAAGTGCCAAGCAAATAAATTTCTTTATCCCGGATATGGAACCCAACGGATAGAAACAAAGCTGCAGGAAGTATTTCCCGATCATTCTATCGTGCGACTGGATATTGATACAACCCGCAAACGGGGATTTGCTCAGCAGGTCATGAAAAAATTCGAAAAGGGCGAGATTCATATTATTATTGGCACTCAAATGATTGCCAAGGGTCTTGATTTTCCCAATGTTACCCTTGTTGGCGTCTTAAATGCGGATATCGGTTTATTTATGCCTGATTTTCGGGCAAGAGAGCGGGTGTTTCAATTACTTTACCAGGTTGCCGGTCGTGCCGGAAGAGGTAATATTCAGGGAGAAGTGTTTATCCAGACGTTTAACCCGCAGGATATCACTGTGCGCTATGCCATGCAACAAAATATTGCAAAGTTCACCGCCATGGAATTAAACGAGCGCAATCCCATTAATTACCCGCCGTTCAGCCGGGTTGCACTGATCTTGATCTCCGATCTAAATGACGAGCGCGCTTTGGAAACAGCGGAAAATGTGACCCGGTACCTGAAACAGCTAAGACGCAAAATGGAGATATTAGGACCAACACCGGCGCCATTGAGAAAAATTAAAAACCGCTACCGTTACATAACCATCATTAAATCCCGAAAAGAAACAGATCCGAACGGTTCGAGTCTTAGACGACTTCTCCATACCTTCATCACATCATCTGCGTATAAATCATTCAGCCGCCGGGCGCGAATCAGTATTGAAATCGATCCCCTGGATTTACTCTGATGCGATCGAAACTCATCCTGTTTTTTATATTTCTCAGCGCATTTTTATCAGCCGGTGAACAACAATTGTCCGAAGACAACTTTCACATTACTTATCCGGAACCGTGCCGTGAACTGGCGGTATATACATTAAACACTCTACGTAAATTAACGCCTCAATTAACAACAATATTTGGCCCGAAATCAATGTCAATCCGGTTTATTCTTGTCAACTCACGCAAAGAGTTTGAACTGAAAACCGGTTCACATCTACCGTACTGGGCAGCTGCCGTAACAATGTTTCCCCAAAAAATTGTCGTTATAAAAACACCCGACCTTACCAACACAACCCTGCGGCAATACCGCCAAACAATAAGCCATGAACTTGTCCATTTAGTCCAGGGATATCATGTACCGCTTAATATGACGCCGGCATGGTTTAACGAGGGATTAGCAGTTTACCTGACAGATCAATTCAATCTGCAAAGTCGAGTTGGATTGTCCCGGGCAATTGCCAAAAACTCAATTATTCCGTTAGATCAACTGTCTGACTTTCTGCAATATAACCATGTCCAGGCAGAACTGGCATATACCGAAAGCGCCACGGTCATCGAATTTCTAACCCAGGTATACGGCATATCGGTCTTGACGGAATTATTCAACACATTATCAGAGAAAAAGGATTTCGACCAAAGTTTATACCTGGTCACTGACATAGAACCGGGCACTTTGCAGTTTCACTGGAAAAAATATATCACCAGTCGATATCGATGGATATTTCTATTGGACATTCAGCACATTATTTGGTTAATTATACCGGTGTTGGTCATCATTGTCTATTTTTTCAAAATTAAACGGAACAAAAAAATCTTTCAAAAGTGGAATATCGAAGAAAACGACATTCAGGCAGAATGAAAAAACACTCGCCATTTCCAATAATTTTATTAATGTTGCTCCCGGCTGCCGGGTTACATAGTCAAGCGCTGTTCCAAGGTTTGAACCAACCAATAAATGCCCGTGGCTGGGGCATGGGCGCAGCGACATGCAGCCAATTCAAAGGCGCTTCCGGAATGTTGTACAATCCCGCTGTCATTTCTCGCACTCCGGATTTATGGCAACTGAATTACACCTCCTTTCCTCTGGATATTGCATCTTCCTCTGCCTTTGCGGTTTTTCATACACCACTCAAAGGCAAATTCGGAATCCTGCTCAACTATCTTGATTACGGTTCTTTTACAGAACGGGATATGGATGGGAACGAAACCGGATCGTTCAGCGTCAACGACCTTACATTCCGGCTTGCCTATGGCTTACAACTAACTCGCCGGCTCAGTATCGGTTTGGCATCGGGATATTCGCATTCTCAATTAAGTTCTCTGTCCGCCCGCGCATTGCTTGGCACCATCGGCATTCAGTATTATGACGATGTATCCACCTTGTCAGTTGGACTCAGCTATCATAATTTCGGGACGCTGATTGAAGGTTATGCTAACAATAACGAGTCGTTACCGTCCACTTTTATTATCGGTGTTTCTAAAAAACTGGAGCATCTGCCGATGATTATATCAATCGACGGATATCAAGCTTATGCGGAAGAGTACGTTGCCAAGATCGGTGGCGAGTTTATTATCAGTGATCACTTTTTCCTGAGATGGGGCACGTCCACTCGTCGCTTTCAAATACAGGGTCAGGAAACATTCAAAAATTTCTTCGCTTCCACGTCAACCGGAGCCGGTATCTATTTCGGTTCTTTTTTTGTTGATATGGCATTCGTTGGGCTCGGCGATGCTGGAGTCATTTCCTCATTCAGCATCACACAACATTTTTAATGGGAATTTTACCATGAAACATAATCCTTTAAAATTACTCTTAGGTTTATCTATCGGATCATTTCTATTCTTATTAACCTGGTGCGAAAGTGACGATAGTTATTCTGCCAGCTACGCTCATGATATCGAGCCGATTTTTCATACTCGCTGCTTTCCATGTCATTTAAGTGAAAGCGGTAATTCCGGCAATTTAAATCTGTCAAGCTATGCATCCCTGATGGCAGGAAGTAGCAATAATGGACCTGTCGTGGTTCCGGGCGATGCCGATAACAGCCTTCTGTACGAAGCCGTATCAAAACCTTCCAATGAACAGAGTATTTTAATTACTCGCATGCCACAGGGAGCGGAGCCCCTCAGTCCGGTGTCCATTAAGTTGTTCGAAGATTGGATCAACGAGGGCGCAAAAGATAATTGATGACCGTCTTTGGTTTTTAATAAAGAAGGGGTGACATTGCCACCCCTTTTTAACATATGGAATTATCTCTACGACGATTTGGTAAGAGTGTATTCAACCGTTACCCAGCCATATCCTTCAATATACTCGGTGTTTGACGTTAACACCATTGTATTCCCGGTAATCTCGTAAGTCTGAACCCAGGCTATATCCGGGTCATTTTCACGATATATGAAGACATATCCGTTATTTGTTGTCCATGTAAAATTATCTGTGAAAGTACCATACAACGTAACTGTCGTCCAGATCCCCGACCAATCAGCGTTTAAGACTAAATTGGCCTGGAAAATCATTGGGGTTTCTACACCATTTAGTTTCCAGGAAATCACAGACCAGGTACCTACCCCGGCAGGATCATGCTCGCCCACATCTTTTACAAAAGTGTATGTTTCCATTGTTCCGTCCACACCATAGGATGTGCCGGTAAGTTCATCATCGCTGACACTATACTGAACAACCATCGCATATTGATCACCTTCGGAAATTACGATTAGGTAATTCCCGGTAGTCATCCATGCAAAATTACCGGTTTCGACATCTGTTGTGTCTTCCAGATCCTCCACCAGGTAATCTTCTCCGGTTCCATTTGCCGCGAATCTTACTTTTTCGAGCATCAGCTGCCGTTCTCCGTCACTCTTTAATTCGACCAGAGCCCAATCACCGACAAGCGCGGCATCTTTTCCACCGGTATATTTTACATACACTTCCTCATAAGAATGTCCGTCGCTGGTATAATTAAATCGCACAACATTATTGTCTTCCAATAAAGTATAACCACCTGACCAGATGATGCTGTAATTTTCATCCGTGACGGTCATAATATTGTCATCGATTTCCCAATTGAAGACATTATGCCCCGGCTCTTCCTGTTCCGGCTCGTCAAAACCATCACCTGTGCCGCTTCCGTCGTCATTTAGATACACAACTGACGGCAGACCATATTGAACACCGTCAATGGTCAAATAAACGCGATGCCAGACGCCAACCAGATCCTGACTTAAGTTCTCTTCTTCATCTGTAGAAAAAAAATCCAGACAGGCCGGTGCAAACAGGAGCATAACAGCCAGCCCTGTGATTATTAATAATGATTTCTTCATTTCAAATCCTCCATATTTTTTCCTAAAATAAGGAATCCCATACTAATTAGCCATGTTCTGGAACACATTTTATTCCTTGATCCTTGTAGAATCCCAATAGAGATAAATTAAAAGCATGACAAACATAAGAAAACCGACTATTTCGCCACCGGAAGATTCGGCCCAGTGCTCGGTGCCAATGGCTGTCATCAGTGTCCAGTTCTGATCAATAAGCTGCTTGCCGAAAAATACGATAAAAGCGGAAAGAACACCCATAATGGCGCCACCGGCGATAAATCCGGAAGCAATCAGAGTGCCTCTTTCCTTCCGTTTTTTAACGAGACCTTCACTCTTGCTGCTCTTTCCGACAAAATGAGATATCAGCCCGCCAGCCAGAAGCGGCGTGTTCAGGTAAATAGGTAAATACATGCCTAGAGCAAAAGCTAAAGGCGGCACCCCGATCAGCTCTAATATAATGGCTAAAAATACGCCGGCAAGATAGAGTAGCCAGGGCGCCGGTGCACCCGTCATTAGAGGTTTTAACACTGCTGCCATAGCGGACGCCTGGGGAGCTTCCAGCCCGCCCGGACCAAATCCATAAGTTCTATACAAAACAAGAATGACAACACCAACGGAAGCGGCTGCAAACAAGGTTCCTAGAAATTTGTAACTTTCCTGCTTTTTCGGGGTTGTTCCCAGCCAGTAGCCGATTTTCAAATCGGAAACAAATGCGCCGGCCATTGACAGAGCCGTACAGACAACGCCACCAATAATCAGCGCAGCCAGCATGCCCTCATTGCCGGACAATCCGACCTTAACCAAAATAACCGAAGAAAGAATCAAGGTCATAAGCGTCATGCCTGAAACCGGATTTGTGCCTACTATAGCAATAGCACGAGCCGCTACAGTTGTGAACAAAAAGGCAATAATAACCACGATCAGAAGTCCGACAACGGCATGCCAGAAATTCAATTCAACCACGCCAAAAAGGAAGAAGATGAAGACCGCCACAAAGGTCAGCAGCAATAAAATCGAGATCCACTTCATCTTAATATCTTTCTGTGTCCGCTTTTCCGTATTGTTCTCACCGGTTTGAATCCCTCCAAACAGCTCTTTCCCGGCTAATTTAAAAGCGCCGGCAATAATTTTTGATGATTTCAAAATTCCGATGATACCGGCAGCGGCAATACCGCCAATTCCAATGTGGCGCACGTAATTACTGAAAATATCCTGTGGCGCCATGTCTTTGATTGCCATAGTCGCCGGATAAATCGATTCGGGAGCATTCTGACCGATGAAATAAACAACCGGTATCAATACCCACCATGCCAGAAACGATCCGCAGGCGATAATCAAAGAATATTTTAATCCGACGATATATCCCAGTCCGGTTACAGCGGCGCCGATATTTATTTTCAAAACAAGTTTCATCTTATCCGAAAGGACCTGTCCCCAGTGAAATACCTGTGTAGATACGACCTCTTTCCAGAAGCCGAAACCGGATACGCAAAAATCATAGATTCCACCCACAATTGCGGCTGACACAAGCACTTTTGCCTGGTCTCCGCCCCCTTCGCCGGCAATCAGCACTTCGGTGGTGGCGGTGGCTTCGGGAAATGGAAACTCGCCGTGCATCTCTTTCACAAAGTAGCGGCGGAAAGGAATTAAAAACAGAATCCCCAGGAATCCTCCCAACAACGATGCCAGAAATATCTGCAGGAAACTGACATTAATCCCCAAAATATATAAACCGGGAATCGTAAAAATTGCTCCCGCGACGATAACACCGGAACTGGATCCGATGGATTGGATAATAACGTTTTCCTGCAAGGCATTTTTCCGCTTCAGCAACACCGACATTCCGGCAGCAAGAATTGCAATTGGAATAGCCGCTTCAAACACCTGCCCGATTTTCAATCCCAGATAAGCTGCCGCCATAGAAAACAGGACCGAATAGAACAGCCCCCATATTAATGAATAGCCCGTTACTTCCGGGACGATCTTGCTGTCCGGGATTACCGGGACAAACTCTTCTCCGTCTTTCAGTTTACGATAAGCGTTTTCCGGTAACTTGACCTGATCCGATTTTTCCATTTCGATTCATCCTCCATAATAATGATTCATCTTTAACCGCGTAAAATATAGTTGTCCACAATCAGCAGACCGGACACATGAATTAACATTGTGCCGATAAATCTGAAATAAATGCCGTAAGAGCCTCAATCAATTAATGCGCTTTTTCGATGATATAGTGTTTTATCCGTTCAGAAATAGTATCGTAAATAGTGTTTATTTCTTCGTCGGAAAGGGATTCCAGCCAGCTGCGCACTTTTTTTCCATATTTCTGAGTCCATTCAAAATAGGCGCGTTTCCCAATATCACAGCCTTCCTGCTGGCTACAGATATATTTATACTTTTCCATCTCCGCAATTTGTATTCCCATTTCTTTTTCGTGTCTTGAAAGAATTTTTATTTTTACCGGATTATCAAACACACTCATATTCTCGAGTACCGATTATTTTACCAGATGAATTTAACACTATTGTTTTCCACTCGTCCCCAACCGTCGCATCAGGGAAAAATATAGGACAGACAAACAATATATGCAATGGTAAACTGCTTGATATTTCCGGCGCTATAAAAGGGCCGGCTTTGCTTGCCTCCTCTGCCCGGCAAGTCCTCCGACCGGGTTCAATGCGGCATTAACACATTTTCAGACAAACCATAAATTGATGTGTTCATTCAAGATAGTCGAAAGAAGGCATTAATCCGGTCCGAAACAACCTACTGTCTTGTCAATTTTGTAAAGTCGGATAAAGTCTCTTTAGTTTAATTTGAGCGTCATAGAAACAATCTTATTAATTCCGGAATCCACGCTTTACAAGGTTCTCTAAGATTTTGACAATATATCTCAGCTTCTAATTGCCGAGGGAATCAACCATAAGATTGCATTCCGATACTTGACTTAAGCCTGCCATATCAAAGCACATAAACCGATCTCCAAACTTTGCCGGCAGGCTTGGGTTAAGTCGGATCACTATCGCCCTTAACTCAAGTCGTCTCAAACACTCACGCTTATTCAAAAAATACATCTGGCGCCGCCTTAAGTCAAGGGCTGACGAACCTACGGCGGGAAAACATCAAATAGTTAGCCCTGTTTAATCAGGACTGGCTGCATTTTACCGTTTACGATAGAAATATTATTTGCTGTCGGTTTTCTTAGATTTGAACTTCTCGACCAGCTCTGCTGCCCTTTCGGGTACAAACACAGAAAGCAAGCCGAATGCAACTCCAAGAGCTCCGGAAATTCTGATGATAACAAGGACAATGGTTTTATCGAGAATTAATAACAGCAAGCCAAAAATCAAGACAATTATTCCAAAATTTCTCATGGCAGACATCCTTTTGTAAATATTGTTATTTGTATTGCACTTTCAAAGACACGTTAAGTTCATTCTTTTTCTCTTTCACTTTACAAACCCAGTTCATCGTTGCAATTAAGGAAAACAACAGCACTCCCACCAAAATTAACAGGGCTACATCATAGGGAACAGTGAATTTTTCCCCGGTGGGGCGTTTATATCGTTTTTTTTGCCGATTGCCGTTTCTCCTGATTCTAAGTAATTTGTCCAATCAAAATATTCCTTCTATTAAATATAAAATTCATTTCAATCACTGTCAATTATTTGTCAAAAATTATCTGTGCCGCACCTCACACAAAACTTGGTTGCTTTTAACTCTGTGAGAATGTATATTCATCAAAACTTGTGAGTTTGCCATGAAAAGATTCATCATTACCATAACAGGATTCATCTTAACTTTACAAACGATAATCGTATCGCAAGAGAATTCTGTTTATCCACAACCGACAAACCTGGTAACTATTCCAACCGCCGGTATTATCCCGCGGGGAGCATATTTGTCGGAATTCCGGCTGTTTAGCGGCGGCGGCGTCTTAGCGGGAATTTCCGCCGGCATTTCACAGCGGTTCATGTTCGGAGTTTCCTACGGCGGCGCCAGCATTATCGGCAATGAAAAGATCAACTGGCACGATCAGCCGGGAGTTGAAATCAAATACAGGTTTATCGAGGAGGCTGCTAAACTGCCGGCGTTCCTGATCGGTTTCAATTCCCAGGGACAGGGCGCTTATCTGGATTCCCTGAAAAGATACGAAACCAAGGCAAAGGGTTTTTATCTGGTTGCCAGTAAAAACTACCGTTTGCTCGGCAACCTTGGTGTTCATGCCGGAGTTAACTATAATCCTCTGGAAGATAAAGATGGAGATAAGGACCCGTCGTTTTTCATCGGATTGGACAAAAACATTAATCCGGAAATATCTTTCGTCGTCGAATATGACGCAGCATTTAATGATAATGAAACTAATGACATCGCTCTTGGTGAAGGCAAAGGTTATCTTAATGCCGGAATTCGCTGGACAATGGTTGAGCGCTTCCACCTGGAAATCGACTTCAACAATATTTTACTCAATCGCAGTAAAGTTGATTTTTTAAACCGTGAATTGAAGATCACCTTTGTGGAATTTTTTTAATTAACAAAATTTTCCAAATCAATAACACAACAAGAACCAATGCAAACATATAATGGGGGGAAAGCATGAAAGATCGATTTTTTCGATATGCAGTAATGGTTATGGTGATCCTGTTGGCATGTACGCTGGTAATGGCTCAAGGCGCAAAAGTCGAACAGCTGCTTGCTGAAGCGGAAAAACTGCATGACGCCGATAATTTTGAAGGCACGATGGCGAAATTGAGAGAAGCCGAACAGCTGGACAAAGAAAATCCCGAAATTCTCTGGAAAATCGCCCGGGCTTATTTTGACTTTGCCGATCAGCAACCGGATAATATGGAAGCTCAGAAAGAAAATCTTTATCCCGGTTTCGAATACGCTAAAAGGTGTGTTGAGACAGCGCCCAATGTTGCCGGCGGACATCAGTATTATGCAATCCTGATCGGTCGCATTGGCGAAATCGAGGGCACTAAACAGAAAATCGAGAATTCCTATGCAGTTAAAGAACACACTATGATTGCAATTAAACTGGACCCGGAAAATGATTCCAATTACCACGTAATGGGGCGCTGGCACTTCGCCCTTGCCGATCTGAGCTGGTTTGAACGTAAAATCGCCAGTCTTATCTATGCCACTCCGCCGGCTGCCTCCTTTGAAAAAGCCGTGGAATTTTTCAATAAAGCCCATACGATCGAACCGGAAGATGCCCGGCATTTACTCTGGCTGGGTAAAAGCTACGAAAAACTTGACCAGGAAGAAAAAGCCGCAAAGGCTTTAAAACAGGCTCTGAAAATTCCCGCAGAGACCGACTCGGACAAGGCAATTCATAAAGAAGCGAAAGAGTTGCTTGAGGATCTGTAAGCAGAACAACTCAAATGAAGATTTTCAAAGTTATAATAAAAATGTTCCGGTTTTTCTTCGTCGTTGGGCTGGTAATTCTCTCTATTATCGGAATACTCGCCCTCTTGACCAGAGAAGATCAATAGGCTGATTACATTTATTCTAATACAGCAGCTGTCCCGGGATGCCGGGGCGGCTGTTTGTTATTTCAACAGCAGCATATTCCTGACCTGAATTCCCGTCCCGGTTATCATCCGGTACATATACATACCGCTTGGCACAGACAACCCGTTGTCATTCTTGCCGTCCCACACGGCAGTCCAATAACCGGCGTGAAAATATTCATTCGCCAACGATCGAACTTTCTCACCGCGAATATTGAATATCTCCAGGCGCACATTCGATGCTTTTGAAAGCGAAAAGGATATATTTGTCGTGGGGTTGAACGGGTTGGGATAGTTTTGGTAAAGTGTAAATTTATCAGGTATCAATTCATCTGATTTAACGCTATTCACATGTTCAAGTATTACAACTCTTAGATCATCAAAATAGATTGATCCCATTTCAGAGGCGCCGGGAACACGTGTAAGATGCAGACTGTCAAATCGGTATGATGTTCCATCCAATATACCGTTCCCTATCCAGCTGCCAACACCCGCTGGATCATCGAAATACCATTCAACTAACTTCCACCCAATCCAATCCACTGTATACCATTTCGATACTTCACTGGCAGATGATCCTCCAACTTCATCAATTGCAAATCGAAATTGATTTTCACTGCCATCACCAAAAATATAAGTCTGTAAAACTGTATTCGGTCCGAAATATATATCTTGGGTTGAAGAACCACTTTTATATACGACACGTATCAACCACGAAGATGCGCTTAAATCCCAATCATAATAAAGCTCCATAGATTTTGTACTGCTGGTTAACAAGTTTGTATAATCAGTATTTTCAAATCTGGATGTTGCGGGATCATGTCCAACAGTTGAACCGCTACTGCCGGGCGCCCACCAATTATCCGTCAGTCCGGATTCAAAATCATCGATTGTCTTCACAATCCAGCGCTCGACGCCTGTTTTGAATGTGATGGTTTTCGTGAGTGTGATTTCATTTCCAAAAAGATCTCTCAATCCTTTAAGTACCCGAACTTTATATAATTTAGAGTGTTCCAGCTCCTGTAAAGGAAAAACATTAAAAACGCTCTGGTGGTTCACGACGTAATGCTGAACGAAAGTAGGTATTGTATCGTATTCGGGATAATTCTGCATAAACACCATACCATCCAGAATCGAGCTTGTGTCCAGCTCCTCATCAAAAGTGATGTTGATGACCGGAAATAATTCAATATTTGTGGCATTCAGTTCCGGATACATTCGCACGATCCGGGGCGCTGCCATATCTTCGGGACCTGTTTTAAAGAAAAAGCTATAGGCATCTCCGCCAATTCCATCACTATTACCATCGAACTGATGCCCAAAAATATCCTGCGCGGTTCCGGCAATCGTGATAGTGTATTCACTGAGAAAATCCAGGCTGTCCGACCTGATCTCTAATTTTAATCCGTCATTTAGCCAGGTAAAATCCAGAGGCTCTTCGGGAAAAATAGAAATAGCAGCGGCGGTCAGAGTAGGATTCATCGGACGGCTGAACTGAATCACAATCGGATCCCAGGCTGGGAAACTGGTGTCTCCATCGGCAGGAACGGTTGACATCACAATGGGAGGGATTTTTGAAATGAGTCTGAAATCTTTAAAATTGTAGAAACTGCTTCCAATTGTTACCTGGGCAGTATCGGGATAATAGCCTTCCGCCGTGACGATAAGCTCATAATCTCCGGCCGCCAGACTGTCAAACAGAAAATAGCCGTTATTAAACGAATCGCCATGATAGACTTTGCCCAACGGATTTAAAGTCGCCGTGATATTGTTTACCGGTAAATATTTGTCGTTCGAGCCGCTCAGGGAAAAATAATTAACCTTGTCAAAGTAATCCCGTACAATACCGGATAACGTGGAAAATTGAAAATCGGTGCTGTCAAACAGTTGCACAAAGGTTCGAGCGAAGGCATAAGCTTCATTGCGATGGTAAGCGCGGTTTTTCAAACGCCAGGTTTCCGGCGGATAATCGTGGAATGAACCTTCCGATAAAACTCCCGGCAACATCAGAGTTCTGAAAACGCCGAGATAGGGTCTGCCGGTTCCGTAAAAAGTCCAGTCGCCGGCAGTCTGCTTTCCGGTTGTACGGTTAGCGGAATAAATTTCATTTACCATGATATTCGCACAGTTCAACTCGATCGGGCAGGAAGGATAGCCGTCAAGACCATTGATCCGGGGGTCGCCAGTTGGTCCGGGATAGAGCATTAATGTATAGTTCCGCTCACCATTCCAGCCGTTACTGTGAATCGACTGGAAGAAATCAACGTTATTCTGATTGGCAATGGCGGCGCGGGCAGAGAGGCTGGGATCGTCAGCAATATCATCATCATTTCCGTAACGGGTTAAAATAACCGTGGCACCTAAGTTCTCAAATATTTCCAATACTTGCTGAGCTTTTGACCAGTTCGATTCCGATTCCCAGAAATCCGCAAATACCATATGCCGGTCATCGGATTCGTGTCCCCCGTGCCCCGGATCAAAGCAAAACTTAAGACCGCTTAAATCCTGCGCCGTCGTTACCGTCATTAAAAATATGCTGATTAATGATATATTTATTAGTCTTTTCATGGTCTGTCCTTATTCACTGATTTTAATTGTCAAATAACCGATTCTGCCATCAACAGTATCAAAAGCAATTTTGTCCATTGACGGTGACCAGACTGGGTACATCTCTTTTATATCTTTGGTTTTGGTTAACTGAATTCTCGTCTTTCCGTCGGCGCTAACCGTCCAAATATCAGACGCCGTGATGACATGACCATCATCCTCGTCAAGCATATAGACCACCCATTTTCCATCGGGAGACCATTTCGGTGCGTTGGCTGCACCTAACTTTGCAAGAATATTACCATTTAAATCCGAAACAACTGTTCCAACTCCAATAAACGTAAAAAGCAATTTCGTCTTATCCGGAGACAGTGACGTCCAGATATAATTTCCTTCTCCAAAGGGTGCCAGAATTGCTTTTTTGCCGTCTTTGACAAGCGCAATTTTCTGATCTTCGATATAAGTTACCGGTTCCTGAATACCCACTGCCTGGGCCGACTCTTTTTTATCAATACTGAAAGTCCGTACTTCTTTATCTGCAATCGCCGCAACGCGGTTGCCATTCAAACCAAGCGCCGGCGACAAATAACGCATTTTTTCGCTCAGATATTCAATTTTCTTATCGCCGATGGTCTGTATCGCCAATGCGGAATATTTTCTCATTTTGATGTATTCATCCACCCGGAAAATGATCCGGCGACTGTCTTTGGTAAAAACCGGCTCATAGCCTGCTCCGGTATAGTCATTAATCTGTTCCAAAGACTTCTGTTCCAGATCGTAGAGCCATAGTCCGCGGAAACCGCTTTGGGTAAAGAGAATTTTGGAACCGTCGGGACTGAACTGCGGCGATGTAAAATCCCTGTTCCCCGACGTTATTGCAACTGTTTCCAGGACCTTGATCTGCTGTCCGAAACCCGTGGCTGAGAAAATCAGCAAAACACTTATTAAAAACCTTATGCGCTTCATTTATTAACTCCTTCAAAATTTATAAGTACTTTAAAAATTACTCATTATCTTTCCAAATTTCCAGTGCATAATTTAAACTTGATTATGCCATATAAAACAATTAACATATTTTATGAAAATTCTTCGCACTCGAGTCGCAACGCATATGATAAATAAGGGATTAAAAAAAATCAAAAGTCCAACTGATAATCTGGAGTTATGGGTGGTAAACACACCTGGTAAATTTAAGTATGCGCCTGCCAGTAGATATGTATAAACATTTTAAGTAATTGCATGGAAAGTAAAAATAGATTGACTTATTACTGAAAGGAAAAAACATGGAAAAGAAAATTTATCAGATTCAGATTTCGTTAAAAGGATTTAAACCAGAGATCTGGAGAAGAATTGTAGTTTCGTCAGATATTTTACTGCCTGATTTGCATAAGATCATTCAGACAGTAATGGGATGGACAAATTCTCATATGCATCAATTTATTAAGGATAGAAAGTTTTATTCGTTGCCATTTGAAGATAATTGGAACGAGCTTCCGATAAATGATTATCGGAAAATAAAATTGAATTACTTTTTGAAGAAAGAAAATGATAATCTGATTTATGAGTATGACTTTGGAGATGGTTGGGAACACGAGATTCTTTTAGAAAAGATATTGCCCGATGACAGTAATTTTCAATATCCTGAATGCCTAAAAGGGGAAATGAATTGCCCGCCCGAAGATTGTGGCGGGGTCTGGGGCTACTCTGACATGTTAAAGATTTTAAAGAATCCGGAGCATGCCGAATATGAAGAATATATTGAATGGTTAGGAGGAGAATTTGACCCTGAGCATTTTGATATTAATGAAGTGAATAAAATGCTGAAGACCAGAGATTATGGATGTTTTGGATTATAAGAAAACTGGCTCCGAAACAAGAAGTATATGTTCACTCTTAGACATACACTAACGCCACACGTAAGCTTAAGACCGGGATAGAATCATTATGATTAAGCTGACCGAACAACAAATAAATGAGATTGCAGACTTTCTGGATTCCGGCATGAAATGTTTTTATAACAAATCGACCGGAGAAATAAAAACTATCCCGAACTTTGATAGTTGTAATATGGCTGATGAGGAACCTTGGGAGGAAGACCTAAAGGAATTAGATGAGAACCGGGAAGATTATTTGGAATTTGATAATATGTCATCAAGAGAATCTTTTGAGGTAATGGCTGATTTTTCGGAAAATATTGACGATCCTATATTGCGCAATAAGTTGATTAACGCATTAAATAGACCAAAACCATTCAGAAACTTTAAATGGCAAATTGATAATTCAGGAGAATACCGGCAAATATGGTTCGATTTTAAACATAAAAGGTATATTGAGTGGGTTACGGAACAATTAGATAATTTCAATAGAATTGAGGATAATGAATACTAAAGAATTAGAGAATAAAGTCAAGAAAATAACAACCGCACTGATTTATGAAAAAGGATACGTATGCGCTATAGACATGCTTATCAAGCTTGACTACCTAACGACAAAGAATTATGAAGACTGGCGATTTGGAAAGATTGAGTATTTAGAAAAAGCATGTAAAATAAATTTGAGCAAACTTTCCACAATAAACAGGACAATTAAAAAAATTGCCAATGATTTAAAATTGGAAAAATCGCTGACAGGATATAACCAATACGGCAAAGGGAAAAAACGTAGATTAATTTTTAGTAAATCAGGTGATAAAAATATTGAGAATGCCTATGCAACTCACTATTTGGATAAAAAACGGATTAATGAACTAAAAACGGACAAAGCGCCAGCGTATAACATGCGCTCATAAACAATGCGGGATGAAGTAGTAAAATGAAAAAGAAAGAAAATAAAAATATCACGACATTTGATGAACTCCTTGACAATAAATACGGAAAACGATGAGTAGAAAAACGTGAAAAATGGGAACAGGAATTTGAGGCATTTCGTCTTTGAGTATTGCTTGAGGAGGCAAGAAAAAAACTTGGAATTACCCAATTGATTACAAAATTGTTAAGCCTTTAATTTGATGGTAAAAATTTAACCATATAAGACATAAAAGAAAATATAAGAAAAAAACTTATATGACCTTATAATCCTTATATGGTTCAAAAAAATAAGAGAAAATTATGCATATAACAAAGACATATTTAAAAGACTTAATTTATAAAGTAAACGGAGCAGCAATAGAAGTTCACAAGGCATTGGGTCCGGGATTATTAGAAAGTGTTTATCATAAATGCTTAAAACACGAATTATCTATAAGAGGCATAAAATTTAAATCAGAATTAATTGTATCTGTTAATTATAAAGGATTGCAATTAGACACAGAATTGAGATGTGATTTGTTTGTTGAAGACATTTTACCGGTTGAGATAAAAACAACAGAAGGAATTAGCCCTATTCACGAAGCACAATTAATGACATACATGAAATTATTAAATGCACCGGAAGGATTATTATTGAATTTCAATGTAACAAATCTTTACAAAGAAGGTCAACGGACTTATGTAAATGAGTTATATAGAAATTTACCTGAATGAAAACTTAACCGCATAAGACATAAAAGAAAACTTATATGGTCTTATAATCCTTATATGGTTCAAAAAAAGAGAAATTAGAAATGAATAAACGTATAATAACGGGATTCGCGGCGCTGCTGCTCTTTTTTTCCGCATTGCCGGCGGCGTACCTCGATACGGTCGTCATTAAAAGCAACGTCATGCAAAAAAAGCCCCGGGCGGTCGTCGTGTTGCCGGACGCCTACCAAAACTCAAAATCCGAGTTCCCCGTTTTATATCTTTTACACGGCTGGAGCGGCGCCTATGACGACTGGGCCAAGAAAATGGATCTGAAACCGCTGTCCGACCGGTATTCGATCATCATTGTCTGTCCCGACGGCGGATATGCCGGCTGGTATATCGACAGCCCCTTGAAAAAGGACTCTCAGTACGAGACTTACATTTCCGGGGAAGTGGTGCGCTATATCGACAAACATTACCGCACAATCGCAGCTGCGGACGGGCGTTTCATCTGCGGTTTGAGCATGGGTGGGCACGGCGCTATAAGTTTATTGGCAAAGCGCCCCAATCTCTATGCCTCCGCCGGCAGCATGAGCGGCGTGATGGCATTAACCTCTTCGAGTAAGCGTTTTGGAATTGCGCAACTGATCGGCGATTATGAAACTCATCCGGACAAATGGGAACAGCAGTCATGCCTGAACCTGATTGAAAATTTGACCGGTCTTGATAAGGGCCTTATTATCGATTGCGGAATCGCCGATTTCACTATTAATGATAACCGACAGATGCACCGGAAATTAATGGAACTTGGAATTTTTCACGATTATTACGAACGGCCCGGCGCCCACAGCTGGGACTACTGGACCAACGCCCTGGAATATCATATAATATATTTTGTAAAATTCAGAGATCGTTATCTGAATTCGGCAAATCGCCCTTAATCCGCGAGAAGAACATCGGCGGTCATTTCCTGCGGGATTTCCACGCCAAGAAGTTTCAGGGCAGTCGGCGCGATATCGGACAATTTTCCCCGTCCGAGCAATTTCTTGCCCGGCGAATCATTGGCGACATAGATCAGTTCCACCGGAAATGTCGTATGGCTGGTCTTTACCATCCCGGTTTCATAATCTACCATTTGCTCGGAATTACCATGATCTGCGGTTATGAAAATATGGGCGTCAAGTTCTAATAAGCGTTTCACAACCTTGCCGACGTTTTCATCTACGATTTCAATCGCCCGCCGGGCTGCGTCAAAATCACCGGTATGACCGACCATGTCGCCATTAGCGTAATTTATCACGATAAATTGGTAGGAATTATCTTGCAGACGTTTTAAAACCTCTTCGGTGACACCGTACGCTTCCATTTCAGGATGGCTGGCAAAGGTTGCCGGATCGAGCCGGCTGGGAATTTCAACCTGGTCTTCGCCGGGATAAGGAGTGGTGGATTTACCGTTAAAAAAACTGGTGACATGCCGGAATTTCTGGGTTTCGGCAATCCGCAATTGCCTGAGACCGGCTTTGGAAACAGCTTCACCCAACAAGTTATTCATACTGCCGCCGGAGCTCATCGCACCCAGCATATAATCGGAAAACTCATCATAATATTGGGTAAAACCGACATATACAACTTTTGGTTTACGTTTCAGGTTGCCCGGATAATCAGCATCAGCAAAAGCCATGGTCAGCTGAATGGCGCGATCCTGGCGATAGTTGGTATGTAAAATCGAATCGCCGTTTTTCACGCCGTCATACCCGCCGATGGCATAGGGGAGAATGTATTCATCGAACATATCGACGCCGTCGGGAGTTTTGTCTTTGGCATAAGATTCATTCACGGCGTCTTCGGCGGCAGCGGCTTTGCGTCCTTCGGCATTTACGATACAGTGGTAAGCAATATCCGTTATTTCCCAGTTGCGGGAGCGGTCCATTCCGTAATAACGCCCCATCACTGTGCCGATCCGGCAGTTGCCGACCTCCTGCATTTTGGTGTTCAGTTTGGCAATATACTCCAGCGTGCTGCGGGGCGGCGTGTCGCGTCCGTCGAGAAAGGGGTGGATGATGATCTCGCCTTCGGGAAATTCACTGCGGGCGCGGCGCATAATTTTGAACAAGTGTTCCTGGTGAGCATGTACTCCCTCGTCCTGCAGTAATCCTAACAGATGCAGGCGGGACCGATTAGTTATCCAGTTTGACATCAGACTTTTCCATTTCGGTGATTCGAAAAGGGTTCCCTTGGCAAGCCCGTCGTCAATCCGCTTCAACTCCTGGATGACGATTCTGCCGGCGCCCATATTCAGGTGTCCGACTTCGCTGGAGCCCTGATAGCCTTCCGGCAAGCCCACCGCTTCTCCGGAGCAATCCAAAAGTGTCCAGGGATATTTCTCTTTATAAGAATCTATGTTGGGGGTTTTCGCCGCCAATACGGCATTTCCTTTGGGATTCTCGTTATAACCCCATCCATCTCTGATGATCACGGCAACCGGTCGCATATTAAATCCTCTCTACCACACTTATTATTTACTATCTTCAAAATGATGCTTTCACTACCGGGTAAATATAACACCTCTTAAGTAAAAATGGTATGTATCGGGTTAGAAAAAGCCTTTTGCTTAACTAATGTTGTTTATAAATTACAGGGCTAACATGGTGAAGTTTTGAGTAGTGATTATCTGATTGTCAAAGGTGCCCGGGAGCACAATTTAAAAAACATAGACGTAAAAATACCGAGGGAAAAGCTGGTGGTTATTACCGGTCTTTCCGGTTCGGGAAAATCATCGCTGGCATTTGACACGATCTATGCCGAGGGACAGCGGCGCTATGTAGAATCTATGTCGGCATACGCCCGTCAGTTCTTAGGATTAATGGAAAAACCCGATGTGGATTTTATCGAAGGTCTTTCTCCGGCAATCTCAATAGAACAGAAAGCGAGTTCACGAAATCCCCGCAGTACCGTTGGAACCGTGACCGAAATCTATGATTATCTGCGATTGTTATATGCGCGAATCGGTATTCCTTATTGTTATAAATGCGGCAAACGAATCCGGAAGCAGACGCCTCAGCAAATCGTCGATGCTATTCTGACATTTCCCGAAGACACGCGAATCATGATTATGGCTCCATTGGTCAGGGGACGTAAAGGCGAATACCGGGAAATTTTCAAAGAGGTGCGCCGGGAAGGTTTTATTAGGGTCAGAGTTGATGGAAAAATCTACGAAATCGATCAAAGAATTAAACTGGATAAGAATAAAAAACATAACATCGAAGTTGTTGTTGACCGTCTCATTATTCAACCTACCATAAAAGAGCGCTTAACAGAATCCGTTGAACTGGCTCTTAAAATCGGTTCCGGTTTGATTATTGTATGGGTCAATAGCGAAGCTGAACACATTTACAGTGAAAACTTTGCCTGCCCCGACTGCGGGATCAGTTATGAAGAATTATCACCCCGGATGTTCTCTTTTAATAGTCCTTACGGAGCCTGCCCGACTTGTGACGGACTGGGAACCCGGATAGAAATTGATCCCGATCTGGTCGTTCCCGATGATTCGAAAAGTTTATCCGAGGGAGCGATTGTGCCCCTGGGGGAACAACCCCGGGGCAACTGGTATTCTGCAATTCTGAAAGGTTTAGCCAGACGTTATGATTTTGATTTTGTCACACCTTTCAAAAAGCTTTCCGAAGAAACCCGACAAGCGCTATTGTACGGCACTTCCGGATCCGTTGTGTCGATCAATTATAGGTCGGAGCGGCTGAGCGGAAAGTATAACGCCCCGTTTGAAGGTGTTATTCCCAACCTTAGCCGGCGCTATAAACAGACAAATTCTGCCGGAATCCGGACCTGGATAAACCAGTTCATGAACGTCAAGAAATGCAATAACTGCCATGGGGCGAGATTGAAAAAAGAGAGCCTCTCTATAAAAATCGGTGACCTTTCTATCAGTGAACTAACATCTCTTTCGGTAACCAAACTGAAGGAATTTTTTACCAAACTCAAACTGAACAATACCGAAAAACAGATCGCTCATCAAATTTTCAAAGAAATCAGGGAGCGCCTTGATTTTCTGGTTAATGTCGGCGTGGAATATTTGACACTCGACCGGTCCGCTCAAACACTCTCGGGTGGCGAAGCCCAACGAATCAGGCTGGCAACCCAGATTGGATCTCAACTGGTTGGAGTTCTATACATTCTCGATGAGCCCAGTATCGGGCTTCACCAGCGTGATAATAAACGCTTAATCAAAACCTTGTCGCATCTGAGAAATATCGGAAATACTGTAATCATTGTTGAACACGACCGGGAAACCATCGAGCATGGTGATTATATCATTGATCTTGGACCGGGCGCCGGCGAAAGTGGCGGTTATGTTGTGGCGGAAGGCACTCCGGATGAAATACGCCGCAATGAAAAGTCACTGACCGGACAATATTTATCGGGCAAAAAACAGATCCCTTATAGCCCAATCCGGCGAAAAGGCAATGGCAAACAAATCTGCATTTGCGGCGCGCAAGGTAACAACCTGAAAAATATAAACGCCTATTTTCCGCTGGGAAAGTTTATCTGTATTACCGGCGTTTCCGGTTCCGGGAAAAGTACTTTGATAAATGAAACCCTGTATCCAATTCTACATCGTCATTTTTACGCCGCTACTAAAATACCGCTGAAATATGAACAATATTACGGTATCGAGAATATCGACAAAGTTATTGACATCAATCAAAATCCCATTGGGCGCACACCCCGTTCCAATCCGGCAACCTATACAGGAACATTCGGGATCATCCGCGACCTGTTCAGTTCGCTAAAAGAATCAAAAATCCGCGGGTATCGACCAGGGCGGTTTTCCTTTAATGTCAAAGGCGGGCGCTGCGAAGCCTGTAACGGCGACGGAATTAGAAAAATCGAAATGCATTTTCTGCCGGACGTCTATGTTACTTGCGAAGTATGTAAGGGCAAGCGTTACAACCGCGAAACACTGGAAATAAAGTACCGCGGCAAAAGTATCGCGGACGTTTTGGATATGTCGGTTGTCGAAGCTTTCGAATTCTTCGAAAAAATTCCCCGTATACGGAAAAAATTAAAAACGCTTAAAGATGTCGGACTCGGCTATATTAAACTCGGTCAGCAAGCTACCACTCTTTCCGGCGGAGAAGCACAACGGATAAAGCTGGCAACCGAACTCAGTAAAGTAGGAACAGGGAAAACACTATATATTCTGGATGAGCCGACGACCGGTCTGCATTTCGAAGATATCAAAATATTGCTCGACGTGTTAAATCTTTTAGTTGACCAGGGAAATACGATTATCGTTATCGAGCATAATCTGGACGTGATCAAAACAGCCGATTATATCATTGATCTCGGTCCGGAAGGCGGTGATAATGGCGGTGCTATTATAGCCGCCGGAACGCCGGAAGACATCGCCGACAACCCGGATTCCTTTACCGGTCACTTTTTGAAAAAAGCGTTAATTCAACAATAAAATACTTGTTCTATATATTTGGGGCAATTACACCCCAACTTTTGGGGTAATACTACCCCAAACCCTCCCGGCAATATATTTATATGTCATTTAATTACATGTATTTATGTTTTTGGTACGAGTATTGTATAGTTATTAAACGATTTTTGAAACACTCGTATTAACACTTCTTCCAAACTCCACATAGAACACTATCCTACCAAAACCCCAACGCCGGAGAGGAATTCCGCCCGGAACTTCTCTCCGGCATTTTTTTTTAAATAACAAAACCGTATATTTCATAAGTTTTAAAATATCCACATTAGAGGAGAAAGACAGTTATGCTACGGGAAAAACTAAAACAGGCGATCCAAATTCTTGGTGAAAAAAATATCGATATGTGGCTAACGTTTGTGCGCGAAACCGAAGCCGTTTATGATCCATGCCTGGATCTGATACTGGGCACTAATTGTACCTGGCAATCTGCATTTATAATAACGCGATGTGGAAAAACCATTGCTATAGTGGGCAGCCTCGATCACGAGCGTATTCACCTTACGGGATTATATCAGGAGATCCGAAAATATGTCGGCAGCTTCAAAGAAGAATTTCTATCAGCGCTAAATGAACTTAGCCCGCGAAATATCGCAATTAATACATCGAAAAGCGATTATATGTCCGACGGACTAACACATGGAATGTATCAATTGCTGAAAGAATATACCACAAATACCGAATATCACGATCGATTCATTTCTTCCCAGGAAATTGTCAGCGCTCTGAGGGGTAGAAAAACCGCTTCTGAAATTTCCCGGATAAAAGCCGCAATCCAACTTACCGAAGATATCTACTCTCAGGTATCAGCATATATGTTACCCGGCAAATCCGAGCGCGATGTCGCAAAATATATCCTGGGGCTGATAAAACAAAATCAGGTCACAACAGCCTGGGAGGAAAATTCATGTCCGGCGGTGTTCACAGGACCAGATACTGCCGGCGCCCATGCCGATCCGACTGATCGTAAAATAAAAAAGGGGCATGTTCTAAATATAGATTTTGGCGTTAAAAAAGATGAGTACTGTTCGGATATTCAGCGCACCTGGTATTTCTTGAAAGATGGAGAAACTCAGGCTCCGGCAGAAGTCCAGAAAGGATTTAACACAATAATCGAAGCCGTTCAAATGGCAAAAGACGCTATTAAGCCCGGTAAATTAGGCTGGGAAATAGATGCAATTGCGCGAGATTATATTATTTCGAAAGGCTACCCGGAATATCCGCATGGCCTGGGTCACCAGGTTGGACGCTCAACCCATGACGGCGCCGGATTGCTCGGACCTCGCTGGGAACGTTATGGCAATGTCCCATACCTGCCCGTCGAAGTCGGTCAGGTTTATACCATTGAACCGCGCCTGCCGATTGAAGGGTACGGAGTCGCTACCGTCGAGGAAATGATCGTCGTTACAAAAGACGGGTGTGAGTGGCTGTCTCATCCGCAAAAGGAAATATTTTTGATTCCTTCTCAAATTCAGTGGGTAAAATAAAAAATAGCTCTTTCTTGAATCGAGTGGATAGGTCCGTGGTTTGCAATCCGTGGTCGGTGGACAATGATTCTTTGAGTTCAAAAATGGTGCAATAAATAACGACTTATGAATACGCTATGGTTGTTTTTACTGACTACGGGCCACAGGCAACAGATTACGAAATTACTCACTCTAAACAAGAAGGAACCATATTTTTGATATAGAACACCGACTTCAATTGTGAGTTATATTACATTTAAGCATAATTTTAAACTGTAAATTAAAAGCAACAATTTATGGAGGTAATTATGTCAACGGCTAAAAGAATTTTTTCATTATTTCTGGTTGTGTGTTTTGTCCCCGCGTTCGCAACAGAACCCGATCTCGTACTTCAAAAAGATATAACTCCTGAATATATTGATTACTTGGACAGCATGGAAACCATATATCTAGATCAATTACCCGGTGCAGACGACACACCGACCATGAAAGCCCACATGGGGCGGGCGATCCTACAGGCTGCCTGGACCCATGTTAACGGTGACACACTGGTCACCGACGTTGAAGATTTGTTGAACGATGCAGGAAATAACGCGGAAAACATCGGAGATAGAATCTTTGATGATATCCTGCCTATTCTGGAATCCGGCTCACGGCAGGAATTTTTCGATCAATTAATTGAATTTTTTGAATCCGAAACCTATCCCGACTTCCGGGATTCAGTGGGAAATTATCTGGATAATATTGCATGCGATTTCGAAGAACTTGGAACGTCCTTCGAAAATTTCGCTGAAAAAACCGATCCGTTGGCTAAAATGTTCGGTGACAATTGGGATGCGGTGGCAGAAGGAACTGCGGATTTTGAATATTATGTTCAATTGATGGGCACCGAATATGAAGACACCCTGTTTGTTTTCTCTCGGCATTTCTTTAATATGATCGACACGATTCAGACAATGGGCGAAACAATGGGTGACGCTTTTGACGAAGGATTTTGCTACCTCGACTCTATCCAGAATGTGCCCGGCGGCGATATCATGCCCGGTATAAATAATGTGCGGATTGGTCTCGACGATCTTGATGAATTAATAGACACGATTCAGGTGTTTTTATCTGATCAGCCGTTTGCCCCTTTTGAATTTGACCTCTCCGGAATGGATTCTTTGCAGACTATTATCGCAGAAGTGGATACTCTGCTCGGCGGGAAAGAATATCCTATTGGTCCTGATGCCGAAGGAAAGGTGATCAAACCGCTGGCTATCCTTGAAAACCTGACTTGGAATGATGGATTGTATGAAGTATATGAAGATTTCTACCGTCAAGGCGAACCGGCGCTATTTACATTCTGGGGAATATTCCCGAACGGAATCACAAGTGATATGCATGCCATGATTGCGTCCGATATTATTCTAAATGCCAACGATTCACGAGCAGCGTTTGAGATTAAACTACATTTATATCAACAGGCGCTGCTGCTAAAAGACGCGTCACCACTGTTTACCTGTACCCCGGATGAACACTTCGGGATTGCATTGACTCTTATGTATGATATGCTGACCGACAAGGAGTTTTTCGGAGACGTCGAACAAGCCTTCGACTTCATATCCGAAGGGCGGATCGACAGTCTTATCTATCATTTTGACTGGAGCAGTTTTGATCTGCAGGATCAGATTTCCGAGATTCGCTACCATATTGACCGGTACATTGAAAGTGAAGAGCTGACCAACTATGTGATCCTCATTAAAGAAAACGAGGATGGTTTGGAAAGGTACGAAATCGGGATCGATTCTGAGTTTGAGATAGTTCACCTGACCGTTCCGCAGGTCATCATGGCAACCGAAATGATCGAGTTGGCAATAGACGGCATGTCATTAATAGCGGAAGGTCTCGCTAATATGTATGGAGAGCTCGGTGAGGTTTTTGTCCTTGACCTCGATCCAAGAGTATTGGATTTTTCCGAAGTAGAAAGCGATTCGGATCTTATCCTCATCCTCGAACGATCAAATCGCGACTTTCTGTCCCTCACGCCCTACGGCATTCAAAGATTTCATGAAATCGGCGATATGATGGAGGAGGCATTTGAAGACCTCGGGATTTTCTTCGATAACATGACGAATTTGATGATCGCTATGAAGCCCTATGATGACGATTTCGATATGGATATCGAATTTATGGAATTTGTAATGGATATGTTCGCTTATTCAGCCTGGGATCTATACGAAGACTTTGCATTTCCCGATTCCACTATTATCATTGACGGCGAAAGAGTCAATCTGTCCGCCTGGTTTGATAACCCGCCGCAAAGCTTCCTGATGATGTGGAAGAATTATGTCTTCGGTATCGACAGCACCCTGGGCGGATTATTCCCGGATCGTTATAAAAAAACCGGCGTATCAGAGCTGCCAATACTGCCGCAACAATTTAAAATGTATCCGGTCTACCCGAATCCCTTCAATCCCACGGCAAGAATCGAATTCGATCTGCCCCGGGCGGCTGAAGTCAAATTGACTGTCATTAATCTCAATGGAGAAGTGGTTGCCGAATTGATCAAAGGACATTATCAGGCAGGTAAAATTATCACAGCCTGGGACGCATCCGAATTTTCATCGGGAATATACTTCAGCAAGCTGAATGTCAACGGAACTATCGTTACCCGGAAAATGACATTAATGAAATAGGGCTCCGTTTGACAAGCAAAACTATTAAACATTGGGGGAAGAGGATTCTGCTTTTCCCCCTTTTCTCTTTACTCTTTTCCATACCTGCCAACGCTCAATGGCAAAATCTCTTTCTGAATATCACGAACTTCTGCAATATCCGCACTTTTGATTTGAATGAAACCATTACCCTTGCTCCCAAACTGGAGTCGGGCTGCCAATACGGAGATGTATATCGAAAAAAAGTCTCTCAAAATACGGCGCTGTTTATATCTCAAAATACAGCGTATTTGTATCTGAGATATCCATACAAAATTAAAAATTATTCCCAGTTAATTTTATTTCATACACGTTTGAATTCGACTAATGGAAATAACAATACGGACCAAACAGCCGTAAACGGCACAATTAGCGGCAATGGTTTTGATCAATTGCTAATGTGGTCCGGCACAAGCGGCGCCGGTCTTATTGGGTTTCGCGGTAGATATGCATCGTTTCAAAACAAATCTGAGATAAGTATCAAGACCTATCCGGTTTCCACCGATTACAATTTAAATAAGTTCTTTCTCAATTGGCTGAAGCCCACATTCGGGGAAAACATCGACGTTGATATTCCAACCCGGTTAATCGAAATCGGCGCCTGGGGTTCAACTCCGGTCCGCAATAATCGTCTCCGGTTGCTGGTAAATCATCTTCAATTCAATAGCACGTTTCAGTTCAACTACACCAACACAAGCAATAGTATTTCGCTCAACGGAAACCGCCAGCTGGATCTGCCTGTCTCAATTCGGCAAAATCAAATCTCTTTAACCCTGCTCCGTCCCGATAAGTCCTTAAATCAATTTGATATTACTGTACTGGGAACAACTCTGCAATATTCGACCGACAATCATCCTCCAGCCTTTACGGATTTCACAAGCCTGGGAAAGGGCGCTTTTTCTCATCATGGGATTTCAGCTTCAGTGGATTACATCTCAGGATGTCATCAACTTAATGGAGGACTGTCCGCTTCAACTTACTCCGGAGATTTTTCGATAAACACTCCGGTGCTGGGTTTATATTTGGGAATTCTGCCCGTTGCGCATGAGGCTGGGGGAAATATTTCAAAAAGTTATTCGCTTTCTCAAAAGATCGGCTGGTCAGCTCATTGCGAAATACACGAAACCGCCCTGAGGTTCGCACTGGATTATATCCATGCCCGGTATTACTTCAATATTAAGGGCGAGGCGCAGCTCGAATTCGGACTGTTCTCGGCGCCCATCGATTATCCCGTGCAATTAGATGCAAATATTTTTGATATCAACTATCATATCCGGCGTGAGTTTCGACAATTTTCACTGGTATATTCATTTCGACAAATTATACCTTTGATTAAGCGTGTGGACAACAGCCCAATTCGTTTTATAGAAAAAATTCCGGATAGGCAAATACATCATCGCGGTGGGCAGACTCATACGATAAATATTGAGTATCTTTTTTAATTAATGCCGCCCAATTGCAAAATGATCATAAAACACAAGGACAAGTGGAATAGTAATTTAGGAAAGTTGAGATGGAAAAAGCCTTGTTTCATGAAGATTCCAATCAACCTCCCCTCAATCCCCTCCTTACCAAGGAGGGGAAAAAGGGGTGGTTATCTTTACTTTTATATTAAACATCACTTTGTGTCTTGGTATCTTAGTGGCTATGAATAATTCAGGTTAGGTCAACTCCGGGAATTCACACCAGAAACGACCTAAATTATTAAATAAAAGATATGGTGATTCCGCAATTATTAATTAAATTCTGAGCGGTTTTATGAACATAACGCTAACGATAATAAGGACGAGGCAAGAGAAATGGTAACAAGCAAAGAGTGCATTGCTCTTGAAGATCAATACGGCGCCCACAACTACAAACCCCTGGATGTCGTTCTGACCAAAGGTTCGGGCATCTGGGTAGAAGATGTTGAGGGCAAAAAATACATGGATTTTCTGGCGGCATATTCGGCGGTCAACCAGGGACATTGTCACCCGCGGCTTGTAAAAGTCATTCAGGAACAGGCCGCGCGACTTACTCTCACGTCCAGGGCTTTTAGAAACGACCAACTGCCCTTTTTGGCAAAAGAACTGTGCGAACTGACCGGCTATGAAATGATGTTGCCCATGAATTCCGGCGCCGAAGCTGTTGAGACCGCTATCAAAGCCACCCGTAAATGGGGCTATAAAGTCAAAGGTGTGGAAAAAGATAAAGCCGAGATCATTGTTTGTGATGGAAATTTTCACGGTCGCACAACCACAATTATTTCCTTCTCCAGCGAAGATCAATATAAAGACGGGTTTGGTCCGTTAACTCCCGGATTTGTTATAATTCCATACGGCGACGCTGAAGCGTTAAAAAAAGCCATTAATAAAAACACTGTCGCCTTTTTGGTGGAACCGATCCAGGGCGAGAGCGGCGTTGTGATTCCGCAGGATGGATTTCTCAGAGAATCTGCCGAATTATGCAAACAAAATAACGTGCTGCTGGTCGCTGATGAAATTCAGAGCGGGCTGGGCCGAACCGGTACTATGTTTGCCTTTGAACATGAAAATATCCGCCCTGACATGGTCATTATCGGCAAGGCTCTTTCCGGCGGAATGTACCCGGTTTCGGCCGTTATCTCATCGAGAGAAGTTCTCGGCGTTTTTAATCCCGGTGATCACGGTTCTACATATGGCGGAAATCCGATTGCCTGTGCCGTTGCCCGTGAGGCGCTGAAGATCATCGTTGATGAAAAGCTCATTGAACGTTCCGTTGATTTAGGAAACTACTTCATAAATAAATTACGAGATATTGAATGTCCCTATGTCGATTTTTACCGCGGTAAAGGCTTATGGATCGGTATAGTACTGAAAAAAGATGCCGGCGGCGCCAGACGTTTCTGTGAGGCATTGCAGGAAAAGGGCATTCTTGCTAAAGAAACTCATGAAAATGTGATCCGCATTGCACCGCCGCTTGTCATTACCAGGCAAGAAATTGACAGGGCGCTTACAGCAATTAAACAGGTTTTAACACAAAATGTACATTTTAATAACAAATAATTAACGGAGGCTTTTAATGAAATATGTATTTGAAGGATTAAAACCGGCAACTCTCTGGCGTTATTTTTATGAATTAAATCAGATTCCCCGTGAGTCGAAACACGAAGCCGAAGCGGCGCAATATATTATTAAAGTTGCCCGTGAATTAGGTCTTCCGTACAAACAGGATGAGGTCGGGAATGTCGTGGTCACAAAATCGGCGACTCCCGGTCACGAAAACAAACCTGTAGTATGTCTCCAGGGACACCTCGATATGGTCTGCGAAAAAAACAGCGACACCGAACACGATTTTAACAAAGATCCTATCAACATGAAAATCGATGGTGATTTTGTCCGGGCTGACGGCACAACTCTCGGAGCCGACAACGGAATTGGCGTTGCAACAGCCCTGGCTGTCATGGCTGCCAAAGACATGGTTCATCCGCCAATGGAGTTCCTTTTTACTATCGATGAAGAGACCGGTCTTACCGGCGCAAATGCACTGAAACCCGGTTTCGTAACAGCTTCTATCCTGATCAACTGTGACTCGGAAGAAGACGGCGCCCTGTATGTCGGCTGCGCCGGCGGCAAGGATACCGAAATAACTTTAGCGATCGACCGGGAAAATACACCCGCCGATTTTACCGCTTTTGCCCTAAAACTGACCGGATTAAAGGGTGGTCATTCCGGGCTCGATATAGCTCTCGGCAGGGCTAACGCAAACAAACTTCTAAACAGAGTCTTCTGGAATGCCAACGAGAAATATGACTTCCGTCTGGGCGCATTTTCCGGCGGCAGCAAACATAACGCGATTCCCCGTGAAGCCGAGGCAACGGTACTTGTAAATCCGAAAGACGTTTCAGGTTTTAAAACGCTCATCGCAAAATTCGAAAAGATATTTACTGAAGAATACAACGGTATCGAAGCCGGTATTAAAATTGTCGTCGAAGAAACGCCGAAACCGGAAAAAGTCTTCACGAAAGAATTCCAAACCAAGCTGCTCAACTTGCTCTATGCGCTTCCTCACGGTGTTGTGGCAATGAGTCCGGCTATCCCCGATCTCGTTGAAACATCCACAAGCCTCGCCATTGTCCGTACGGAAGAATCTAAAATCGTTATATTGACCAGCCAGAGAAGTTCCGTTGAAACCGCCAAAAACGATATTTCTGATAAAGTAAAAGCCACCGGATTATTGGCTGGCGGAAATGTTCACCAAGGCGGCGGTTATCCCGGCTGGAAACCGAATATGGACTCTAATATTTTGAAATTTATGAAAACCACCTGCGCCGATCTCTATGGAAAAGAACCCGAAGTTAAGGCTATGCACGCCGGACTGGAATGTGGAATTATCGGAGAGACTATTCCGGGTATCGATATGATATCTTTCGGGCCGACGATCATGAATCCGCATTCTCCGGATGAAATTTTAGAGATCAAAACCGTTGAAAAATTCTGGAACCTGCTAAAAGAAACTTTAAAACGGATTGCCCTAGAATAACACCAAATATTTTAAAAAGTCGTTGTTTTTAACAATGGGTTCTTCCTTTGTGGCTAAGTGGTTGCAAAAGAATAAAAATAATCGTAACCCTTTAATGAGACTCATTCAGCTTTCAATAAGTAATTACACAAACCGGGAAAACCTATATTAGCCGCCACAATAAAAAATCTTGAGTACAAAGCCATTTCATACAAAGTAAGCGCTGGTTAGAGAAGAAGATATGCTTCAAATTTCTAAACGAGTCATTATACCGACCAACGAAATCGAAATTACCGCTATTCGCGCCCGGGGAGCGGGGAGGTCAAAACGTTAATAAAGTATCCACAGCCGTACATTTGCGGTTTGACATCATGAATTCATCATTGCCGGAATTGTACAAACAACGTCTGATGAATTTGAAAGATAGCCGTATTACCAAGGACGTTATAATTATTATCAAAGCCGGGGAAAAATCGAGCTTACAGATTGAAGCATTGTTTTAATCCCCCGTTGCAAATCAAAAAGCCACTGTCAGCAGTGGCTTTTATATAGATGCTGTTAGTTCTCTACCAATTCGGCAACTTATCGTAGGACCAGATGAAATTCAGGCTCAATACTTCACCCACTACTTTCGATTTTTCAAATAAATTCAATGTTTTTCTAATGACGGCAGTATGTAGCGTGACGTGATGCGCCTTTCCAATGATCCGCCCAAAAGGGAAATTAATAAAAGCGCATCTTGGCGGTGACAATATCAGCGCCTGCTCATAAAATGGCGTTAACAGCGCCGTGGGAATTTGAGCCGCCTCAATCTGGGATGCGATCATACAGGCGGTTTCCGCCGTCCTGGCGGAACAGGGAATAATTAAAGCGCCATGACATTCTGCCTCTATTAACTCCTTTGCCACTTTCTTGACTGATTTTGCCAAAAGACCCGAATTGTTGTTTGCCCCGGAAAAACTGTACAGATAATCGTTGATCTTTCCGATCAAGCCCTCCTTTTGCAGGAGAATCAGGCGATCAATCGGAAGCACCACGTTGAAATCTTCTTTTGCTTCGCTGGTTTCCCAGTCAATTGGAAAGAATTTCAATTTCTTACGATTGAAATTAATATCAATTTCACGGTAAGAATAATTGTGATCACTCTCATCCGCCGTAAAAGGCTCATCGTCTTTTAAATAGGCGCCACACACCGAAACCAATGCGATTTTACTCTCAATCAGCTTTTCTTTAAACGGTGTCCAAGCCGTATTCTTTTGTCGTTCCTGAATACGATATGATCGCGCCATTTGTTCGTACAGCAGTTGCTTTCTTTCAGGTAAAAATGAAAAGTCGGTTCGTTTCATGTTCAAAATTTAACAAAAAATATTGGATTTCTCAATACATGAAAAATAAAATATGGAAGAAGCTTTCAATAGATATCCTTTAATTGCCTGATTCTGGCATCCGCCCACTCCCTTAATTCATCTATACTTAAATGTTTATAATCATCATAAAAATAGGGTTCTCCGAAATTAAAGTTCACATCTACAGAACGCACCCTCCAGTCGCCACGTGTTTTTGCCAGGTAAAGCCCCTTCGTGCCTATTGGAAGAATATCTGCTTTCGCATTTTTCGCCAGATGAAACGCCCCCCTTCGGAACCGATTCATCTTTCCCGTAATGGTGCGTTGTCCTTCCGGAAAAATCAGGATGGAGGTTCCGCTGTTCAGCGTCTCTCTGGCTCTGTCCAGACTTTGAACTGCTTCCTTCAGACTGCCCTTTGCCACCGGTATATTGCCCCATCTGGTCGTCATCTTACCCCAAATCGGCCAGGAAAAATGATCCGCCAACTCAAGTACGGAAAAAAACAGAGGTATATAGCCGGGACAAATAAATGCATCCAATAAGGATTCGTGGTTGCAGATAATCAAATAGGGTTTTTTATGGTCAAACTTATCAAGACCGGTCACCCTCACGCGCACCCCGATGCTTCGCAGCATCAAACGACACAATGGTCTAATCAGTATGACGATCTGTTGTGGCGGATAGAATGTCATTCCGATAAAAACCAGTGCGGCTATCAGTGAAAAAATCGCAATGGCAACAATCCACCTGTAAATATATACCACATATTGCATTCAAATCTTCCCTGTTATCTCAATACCACACCCAAAAAGCAGATTTAAATATAATAATAAAGCCCTGAGCTCCAAATGCTTTTTATTCTCAGCATTTTTTAAACAGACTATCGTCTGCGAAGATGTTCAAAAACAGGTAAAATAAGCCCGTCTTTATATAATGGGGTGCGATATTGTGTTTTTCAGTTTTTCTCGTTTTTATCCCGAAATACCGGCGGAGGGATTAGCCGCCTTTTAACTTGATTTTACAGGGAGCTGGGATTAAATTTGCTATGCTCGAAATGACGGGCTTAAAATACTTGTACTGATTGTAAAAATTGAAGTTAGAGAAATAATGTGACAAAAATAATCGCCATCGCCAATCAAAAAGGTGGAGTCGGTAAAACTACTACCGCCGTAAATATAGCCGCCGGCTTAGCCGTGTCAGAAGTCAACACGTTACTTATTGACATGGATCCACAGGCGAATGCCACCATTGGTTGCGGCATCGATTACAAATCTCTCGATAAAAGTATTTATGAGGTTTTGATAAATGACCGGGATATTAATGATGCCATTTACCAGACGGAAATCCCCTATCTTGAAGTTTCACCTTCAACAACGAATTTGGTTGGCGCCGAGATTGAAATGGTTTCCCTGATTGGACGTGAAACTATTCTAAAAAAGGCTCTTGAAAACCTTAAAAAGGATTACAAATACATCATTATTGACTGTCCGCCCTCGCTCGGATTGTTAACGATTAACAGCCTGACCGCATCCGATTCCGTCATCATTCCTATCCAGTGCGAATACTATGCAATAGAGGGCTTGGGACAGTTATTACATACAATCCGACTGGTGCAGAAAAGTCTCAATCGCGAGCTTCAAATCGAAGGCGTGCTTATGACAATGTACGACTCGCGTTTAAGGCTCTCACAAGAGGTTTCAGACCAGGTTCGCAGTCATTTTAAGGATAAAGTATATAAAACTGTCGTTCGCAGGAATGTTCGTCTGGGCGAATCGCCAAGTTTCGGCAAACCTATCATTCTATATGACGCGTCATCGGCGGGAGCACATGATTATATGGATTTAGTTGGAGAAATACTTAGTAATGGCAGCCAAGAGATTAGGTAAAGGTATCAGCGCTATAATCCCTGAATTTCCACAGGGAATTGATCTCGTCAATCAGATTGCCGAGATAGAAATTGAAAAGGTACGCGCCAACCCTCACCAGCCCCGCAAAGAATTCAACCTTCAGGCAATGGAAGAATTAAAACAATCGATCCGTGAAAACGGCATTATTCAACCTATCACTGTCCGGCAAATTGAGGATGGATTTGAACTGATCGCCGGAGAACGTCGTCTCCGCGCGTGCATAGGATTGGGGCGACAAAGCATTCCCGCCTATGTATTGTCCGTACCCGGCGAAGCCGAAATGATGGAACTGGCATTAATCGAGAACCTCCAGCGGGAAGATCTGAATCCTGTTGAGGAAGCTGAAGCTTACTACACACTTTCAAACACCTTTGACTTGTCTCATGAAGACATCGCCACAAAAGTGGGCAAGGATCGGTCCACCATTACCAATTCACTGCGCCTGCTAAATCTTCCACAGGAAATATTGCGGGATTTACGGGTACAAAAACTTAGCGCCGGACATGCTCGACCAATCGTATCCATTACAAATAAAGATCAACAAATCAATCTCTGGCGACGCATTAAACGAGACGGGCTCAGTGTTCGTGCCGTCGAAGCGCTTGTCAAGAAAATTGACTCCTTACAGCAGAAACCCGAGCCGGTAAAAAAACAACTTCCGGTAAAGATTTACAAATCTATCGAAAATCGCTTGATGCACATCGTCGGATCCCGGGTAAAAATCAAAGGAAAAGAAAAAGGGTTCATTGAGATAGAATTTTACTCGAAAGAAGATTTAACCCGGTTGGTCGAATTATTCGAGACAATAGAGGATAAAACAAATTGAAAAAGCGATATTACACGCTGCACTTAATCAGCGATAGCCACACCAATCCTTACAAATTGACATTTAATATTATTGTTGTGCGCCTGATTATCACGTTCCTGCTCTTGGTTATCATTGGAGTTATTGCAGGAACAGTTGTTTTTCTTCCCAGGGCCCTAAAATACGATACGCTTACGGCTGAAAACGAACAACTCATTAAAGATCGATTAAAAGTCATTCAGATTCTCAGCGATTATAATAAAATCCGCCAAATGGACCAATATATCCGTTCAGTCCTGGGAGCGGATCTCAATGTGCCTTCTATGGATTCCATTAATGTCGATTCCCTGTTCATTCCTCCCGGTATAATCAATCACAGGGAAGAAAAGGCAATTGAAATCAGCTATCTGGACAATGTGCCTATCTACCCGCCTGTAGATGGATATATCACCCAGGGGTTTATTGATGATCATGTTCTGACTCAAGACAACCATTACGGGGTTGATATTGCCGCCCCCGAAGGACATCCGATACGAGCGTCCGCTTCGGGAGTCGTCGTCTTTTCCAACTGGACCCATGACCTTGGCTACACGGTCATTATATATCATCCTAACGGGTATTTTACAATTTATGGACATAATCAGAGAAATGTCGTAGAAGAACATCAATATCTTAACCGGGGTGATATCATTGGATATTTGGGTAATACCGGCATCAGTAAGGGGCCGCACTTGCATTTTGAGATCTGGCGAGAGGGAAAACCTATTGACCCGCAGAGTATGATCTATTCTTATAGACGGTCGGATGTCTCGGTAAAAAATTACGGAGGTTAGTTAACACGTTATGACGAAAAAGAAAGACACTGCGATCAATACTATTTTAGGCGAAGACACCACAGTCACCGGTAACATCCAGCTAAAAGGCAATATCATTATCTACGGTAAAATTACCGGCGACATATCTACTGATGGAGCGATAACCGTATCCACCACAGCCCGGATTCACGGACAGCTAAATGGAGAGGATCTGAATATTGGCGGAAATGTAGAGGGCAATGTGGTCGCGAAAGGCAAGGTCCTTCTGGGTGAAACGGCTTTACTCAAAGGTGACATTAATGCTTCTCAAATTGTAATTGAAGACGGAGCGCGCTTTGAGGGTTCCTGCTCTATGAACCTGAGCGATATAAAAAAATAGTTGTCCTCAACCTTGTCACAGCTAAACGTTTTCGGAATTACCAATTATCGTTATTTAACGACGCCCTTTTTGAACTAATGATTTTCCGGCAGCAACTTTCCGGGAGAAGAACAACTAGCATTCTACGCCAAAAAGAAGAAGAAAAAACACGTATTTTGAATTAAAAAATCTCACCTTAGATAAGAAGACCTCGAAACAATATCATATTCGGAGAATTTATAAAACTTATAAGAATTTCTTTTTCGATCATATTCATTCTAATAACACAGCTTGCTTTCAGTCAAAATAGCTTTAAAGCAATTGTTAGAGATAAAAAATCCGATGAAATCCTTATCGGTGTTAATGCCATTGTCAAAACCACTAATATAGGTGCAATCTCAGATATTAACGGAGAAGTAGTTGTAAAAAACATCCCTAGCGGAACATTTACAATTGAATTTTCCTATATTGGTTATAAATCTTTCCAACTCAGCGTATCCTTTCCTTTAACAAATCCTGAAGAAATACGAACTGTACTACTGGAACCAACTGTATTGGAATTCGAGGGAATAATTGTAACGACGACCCGAACAAACAACAGAATCGAAGATGTACCTGTACGAGTGGAAGTACTTGGTTCGGAGGAAGTTGAAGAGGAAATAGCAATAAAGCCTGGTAATATTTCAAAACTATTGGGTGAAACGTCAGGTATTCAGGTTCAGCAAACTTCTGCGACATCAGGAAATGTAAGTTTCCGTATTCAAGGACTTCCTGGAAAATACACACAGTTACTAAAAGATGGATTTCCGGTTTACAGTGGCTTCTCGTCAGGCTTAAGCCTACTGCAAATACCTCCACTTGATTTGAAACAAGTAGAAGTGATAAAAGGTTCAGCCTCTGCTCTTTACGGTGGGGATGCCATTGCAGGAATTGTCAATCTGGTTTCAAAAAATCCCACTAAAAAACCTGAATGGTCTGTTCTATTTAACCAAACTCAAAAAGGAGGCAGAGACATTAGTTCTTTTTACTCCAGTCGTAAGGATAAAATCGGTGTTACTTTCCTTGCCAGCCAAAGCATACAAAAAGCTATTGATGTAAATGAAAACGGATTTACTGATTTGCCACAATTTCAGCAAACTACACTTTGCCCTAAATTATTTTACTATTTTAATGATTCTACTGATCTATTATTTGGTATATCATCATCGTTTGAAAATCGTATAGGGGGAGATATTTTTGCAGTTGAAAATGTTCCTGATTCATCACACGTTTTTATTGAAAAAAATAAATCAAATAGGATAACTTCTCAACTGAAGTTTGAAAAAAGGTTCAAAAATTATAATACTCTTATTTTTAAAAACAGCTTTAGTAACTTTCAAAGAAATATCTCTGTAAATTCAGCAAACTTTAACGGCAACCAGACATCCAGCTACTCTGAATTGTCTTTTTTAGTAAGAACAAATAAGCATAATACAGTTTTTGGATTAAATCTTATCACCGATGCTTTCGATGAAAATAAAGCAGATACTGAAATGCCATTAGATTATAACTGCTATACTACAGGGTTATTTGCTCAAGACGATTGGAATTTGAATAAACAGTTTATTTTACAAACAGGTATCCGATCAGACTATCACAATAAATATGGCGTTTTTATTTTACCACGATTTTCAGTTTTGCATAAAATTACGAGTGACTTCTATTTACGGATAGGTAGTGGCTTCGGTTATAAAACTCCTACAGTATTTACAAGTGAAGCAGAAGCAAGAGGTTACAAAAATGTTTTACCCATTGGCGAAGATAAAAAATCTGAAAATTCTCAAGGAGTAAATGTCGATATCAACTACAAAACCATTATACTTAAAAAGTTCGCTATTACATTCAATCAAGCGTTTTACTACACGAATATTAACAACGCACTCATTTTCCAGCCTGATTCATTATTAAAAGGAATTTTATCCTACGAAAACGCAAATGCACCCCTGGAAACCAGAGGTTTCGATACTAACATTACATTTGCTTTAGATGAACTCGCTTTATTTATTGACTATACCTATACAGATGCACAAAAGAGATATGACAATGCATTTCCTAATTTGGAATTAACCCCAAAACATAAATTAAACATGACCCTGACTTATGAAGAAGAAGACAGTTGGCGAATAGGGGTAGAGGCTTTTTACACAGGTAAGCAATATTTAAGTGACCAAACGAAAACACGCGATTATTGGACTGTCGGTTTAATGGTACAAAAAATATTTGAGCATTTCTCAATAGTCGGAAATGTAGAGAATTTATTTGATGTAAGACAAACAAGGTTTGAAAACGTGATAATTCCACCCTATGATAAACCTACCTTTAGACAGATATACGCGCCTTTAGACGGTATCGTTGCAAATGTTGTTGTGCAAATAAAATTATAAAGGAGAAAGAACTCCTAAATCTTATAAGAATTTGTAAATGGCTTTTGGACTAACTCCAGATTATTTAAATTGAAATCCAATATAAAAGGATTGTTGATGAGTAAAACCGGTAAACAGTTATTCAAATACAATTCACGCTATATGAAAGTGGGAGAGAAAAACACATGGTGAGGAAAATGGGGGAAAAGGTATCTGTCATACTTTTTCTATGTCTAGCTTCAACAATTGTTCTGGCGAGTAGCGATTCAATAGCGGACATGGTTATTATGCACCGGATGATGCTTCTTGCATTGCAATTGGGTGCAATTCTCTTTGTAGCGAGACTTGGAAACATCTTATTTGAGAAATTTAAGATGCCCGGTGTGTTAGGTGAATTATTAGCCGGTGTAGTTATTGGACCATATTTTCTTGGAGCAATTGTTCTCCCGGGTCTTTCACATGGGTTATTTCCTTTGTTTTCGCCAGAATTTCCTATATCGCCTGAGTTGTATGGTATATGCACTATTGCCTCAATTGTTTTACTATTTGTGGTCGGTCTTGAGACTGATATAAAACTCTTTCTTCGTTATTCTATTGCCGGGAGTCTGGTTGGCATAGGCGGAGTTGTTGTATCATTTATACTTGGCGATGTTATGACAATGATATTTTCTAAGATGCTTTTTGGTGTGTCTTTAGGATTTTTCGCTCCCCCATGTCTATTTCTCGGCATTATCTCAACAGCCACATCAGTCGGAATATCTGCACGAATTCTATCGGATGAGCGAATGCTCAATTCTCCTGAAGGTGTTACTATTTTAGCTGGTGCGGTCGTTGATGACGTTCTGGGAATTATACTGTTAGCAATTGGATTGGGAATAATCTCAGCGTCCAAAGCTTCCGGAAATATCAACTGGTCGCACATTGGAATCATTGCCGCCAAGGCAATCGGGATATGGCTTGCTGCAATGATGGTCGGAATATTAGCAGCACAAAAAATCAGCCTTTTATTAAAATGGTTCAGGGACCGCTCGTCAATCGCCATGATGGCGCTGGGTTTGGCTTTGATCCTTGCGGGTTTATTCGAAGAAGCCGGACTCGCCATGATCATCGGTGCCTACGTAATGGGACTATCTTTATCAAGGGCAGATATAAATCGCGTTATAAGGGAAAAAATGAACCCGATTTACGCTTTATTCGTTCCGGTGTTCTTTACCATAATGGGAATGCTTGTCAACGTTCGTCTTCTAGCTTCTAGAGAAGTATTACTCTTCGGAGTTCTATACGCATTATTTGCTAATATCGCTAAAATCGTTGGCTGTAGTTTTCCGGCACTACTCTGCAACTTCAATATGCGCGGCGCCCTAAGAATAGGTTTTGGAATGTTACCACGAGGAGAAGTTACACTTATTATTGCCGGAATCGGACTGGCTGCCGGTGTTCTAAATCCGGAAATATTCGGTGTGGTCGTTCTTATGGTACTCATAACAGCCTTAATAGCGCCGCCGGCGCTCGTAGCTTTAATAAAAAATCCCGATAGTGGTCTTCGAAAACCCGTTGTCTCAAAAAAGGTTCCTGGTATATCATTTAATTTTCCCTCTTTCCAAACAGCGGATTTACTTGTTGCCAAGCTCCTTGGGATTTTTGAATCCGAAGGGTTTTTTGTTCACTCCCTCAGCAGAAGTGAGCGCATCTACCAACTACGAAAGGATAATGTAGTGATAGGGTTCCAGCATATAGGAACGGACATTATCTTTGACTGCAGCAAGGCGGAGATTCCATTTGTCAATATTGCCATGTACGAAGTCCTGGCTGAGTTTGAGTCAACCGTAAAAGAGTTGCGAAAACCTATTGATGGAGAGTCCATTGCAAAACGGCTACAGGAACGGATGAGCGGAGCCGGCATTCGCTCTGACCTGGCAGCATATATTTCTAAAGATGTTTTAATACCCCGTTTAAAGAGCGACACTAAACAGGATATTATTGATGAGCTGTTGGAAGTTTTACATCAAAACAGCTTGATTAAGAACTTTAATAGCGCTAAAAAAGCCGTATATGACCGGGAAGAAAGCATGTCAACCGGAATTCAATTCGGAATTGCTATTCCTCACGGCAGAACAGATGCTGTTCAACGGCTTGTCTGCGCCATCGGATTAAAACCCGAGGGAGTCGATTTTAATTCTATTGACGGTAAGCCGTCACAGATTTTTGTGCTGACCCTGTCTCCGGAAAGCGCCTCGGCTCCTCACATGCATTTTATGTCCATGATCAGCCAGGCGCTGGATGAAAACGGGCGAAAAGCATTGTTGGCGTGTAAAACATCCAAACAGATGTATGAAGTTTTAACAAAAACATCCGGTACTAAAAAAATTAAATTTATCAAAAAGAAATAAACGAACAGCAAGGGAACAGTATGCTAAAAAGAACCGTAACCTGTGGCGAATTGAGAAAACAATACTCGGGACAAATAGTTGTCCTCAACGGCTGGGTCAACCGCCGAAGAGATCTTGGCGGGCTAATTTTTGTAGATCTACGCGACCGCTACGGTATAATACAGGTTGTTTTCGATCCTGAACAGGGAAAAGAACTGCTTGCAACGGCACATAAACTTGGCGCCGAAGATGTGATTGCAGTACGAGGCGTCGTCAGAAATCGTCCCAGCGAGGCAATCAATACAGAGATGCCTACAGGTGATATCGAAGTCCTCGCAAACGAAATTACAATATTGAACCCGGCAAAAACATTACCTTTTCTGGTTACCGACCGTTCGACCGGTCTGGAAGATTTGCGTTTAAAATACCGTTACCTGGAACTGCGCACCAAAGAACTCCAGAACACAATAGCGTTGCGCCATAAAGCGGCGCAAAGTGTCCGTAAATTTTATACGGACAACGATTTCTTAGAGATCGAAACGCCCTTTCTGATGAAAAGCACCCCGGAAGGAGCGCGGGATTACCTGGTTCCCAGCCGCAACCATAAAGGGCGTTTTTACGCTTTACCGCAATCGCCACAAACATATAAACAACTTCTGATGATATCCGGTTTTGACCGCTATTTTCAGATTGTCAAATGTTTCCGGGACGAAGATTTACGGGCAGACCGGCAACCTGAATTTACCCAGATCGATGTGGAAATGTCATTCGTTGAAGAAGAAGACGTCATGGAGTGCACCGAATTGATGTTACAACGTGTTTTCAAAGATGTTATTGATGTTGATCTGGATCTTCCATTTCCCAAAATGTCTTATGAAGAAGCGCTTGCGACGTATGGTTCCGATAAACCGGATCTGCGCTTTGGCATGAAAATTCATACTCTTAATAAATTAATAGCTCAAACTGAATTCAAGGTGTTTCAAACAGTTGTTGGATCCGGTGGCGTTGTGGCGGGGATATGTGTTCCCGGCGGCGCCCGATTCTCACGCAAACAGATTGACGAATTAACTGAAAAGGTATGTAGCTGGGGCGCAAAGGGGCTGGCGTTCGCAAAAGTAAGCGAAACCGGACTCGAGGGCGGTATCTCGAAATTCCTTTCAATAATAGAGAAAAAACTAATCAACGAGTTTAATGCTCAGGCAGGCGATATTTTTCTCTTCATCGCCGATGGACAATCCGTGACATATCCGGCGCTTGGAAACCTGCGACAGACTGTAACAAAACAACTTAACATAATTCCCAAAAATATCTTTAAACCATTATGGGTTACACGGTTTCCTTTGGTCGAATGGAGCGAAGAAGATCAGCGCTATATAGCCGTACACCACCCTTTTACATCGGCGGTTCCGGAGGAACGACGGCTTATGAAAACCAGGCTGAAAAACGTCCATGCACGCGCCTATGATATTGTGATCAATGGTCAGGAAATTGGCGGAGGAAGTATCCGTAATCACACACCGGAAATGCAAACAGAAATGTTCGATGTTCTGGGAATCGGCAAAGAAGAAGCTGAAGCCAAATTCGGATTCCTCCTTGATGCGCTGTCTTTCGGCGCTCCGCCCCATGGCGGGATTGCCTTGGGATTTGATCGGCTGGTATCGATTTTATGCGGGGTTGACAATATTCGCGATGTAATCGCCTTTCCCAAAACCACCAGCGCAGCCTCCCTTATGGATGGAAGCCCAACTACAGTAAGTCCGCAGCAATTAAAAGAACTTGGAATTAAGATCGTTTGACACTACCCTGTTTGTTTCTCGCCAATTCGATAGACTTGGATTATTAGCAAGACATAAGAATAATTTTAGTAAACAATCATTCCTATTTCGTCGAACATCAATTACTTAGCCAATACACAGAGAAAAGATTTTGTGTATTCTTCACATTTGATTTTTATAACATAATTACCTGAAGGGAGATGATCCGTATCCCATGGAACAAAACGCAAACCTGCTCCTATAAAGCCATTATAAATATTAGAAATTTTTTGTCCTAATAGATTATAAGCGGTAATATTTACTTTCTGACCTCTGTTGATCTTTAAATAAATGGTTGTTTCTTTACGAAATGGATTGGGATAATTACCAGCAACTGCTTCCGACGGTTGCATATTATTATTTGAACTAAAATAACTCCCTTGAAATCGTAGAATGGCGCCATTTGTGCCGACCGCCCAACCGAGGCTGTCATTGACAAACGTCATGACGTTAAGTCGGATCGGCGGCAGCCGTTCCTGGTAGGACCAGTGCAGGCCGCCATCTTCTGTAGATAAAATATTGCAAAAAATGAAGCTTGAAGCAATGCCCTGGTCGTTGTTGAAAAAGAAAAAGCTGTTAAAAAATTGCCCAAATCTATTGCTATAAGGGATATCCACCCAGACTTTTCCACCATCGGTGGTTCGATAAACAGCAGCCTCGTCAATGGATGATATCCAGCCATGCTTACGATCCATAAACTGCATGTAGCGTAGAAATTCAGGGAAATAATCCGTGTACCAGCTTTTACCGCCATCCTGAGTCGATAATAAAATCCCCCAACCGCATATCCAGCCATAATTATTGTCAACAAAATATATTTCATCCAATATGGGTAGATTACCTTCGTCAACTCTTTGCCAGCTCCCTCCTCCATCTATCGTTTTATAAAAAATGCCTTCTTCATACCAAATTCTTTTTTGGCCAACGGCAAAACCAATGTTTTCATCTAAAAATTTAATATCGCGAAATCGTCCTTTCTCCAAATCAACCTTGAGCTGAATCTGCCAATCATTGCCACCGTTTTCTGTATTCAAAACATAATCGCCGCCGGCGACCCATCCTTTTTCCTTGTCAATGAAATCGACTCCTCTAAAAAAAGTTGAATCACATTCTGCCGGAATATTTTGCTTTTCCCAAACTTCACCGCTGTTTTTTGTGTGCAAAATAGTCCCGTAATATCCAACCGCCCAACCTGTATCCGCATTTATGAAATCAACATCTTGAAGATCTTTCGTGACGCCTTTGCCATAGCGGAGCCAATTTTCCCCGCCGTCATTTGTTCGGTAGATAGTGCCGCCATAACCGCAAACATAACCAATTTTTGAATTGTAAAATTGTATATCTTGTAATAAACCATTAGGCGTGTCTGTTTGTATAACCCAGGAATTTCCACCATCTTCTGTTTTTAATATCTTCCGATAACTTATAGCATAACCTGTCAGACTATCTGAAAAACTGATTTTATCAATATTATTTTCTAGTGGAGGAAAATTAAATTGTTGATATTTCCAGGTTTGTCCGCCATCTGTCGTTTTATAGTTTCCGGCCCAGCCAATGCGATCATTTATAAAATGGATATTACCAAACCCTTTGCCGGCAAGCGTTGTCCATGTTTTGCCGCCATCTACTGTCCTATGTAATAGGTTGTTGTCAAAATCATAATTAGAATAATACGGTTGGGATAACAAAAAACCGGTAAGGCTGTTAATAAACACAATCTGGTGATATTTCCTGGGTATTCCGATATTTATTTGTGTCCAATGAATTCCTCCGTCTTCAGTTTTGTAAATTAAGCCGGGATAGGGGTCTTGTTCTTCAGGATTTGTTGATCTTGGATTGGCTAACAGATAGCCCGTATGAGAATCGATAAATTCTATATCATGCAGACCATATATAGAAAAATCAATCTGTATAGATGTGTTTAACTTTTGCCAAGATATACCACCATTATTTGTCTTGAATATTTCTGATAGATTACCGATTATCCAGCCTTCATTTTCTGAGATAAAACTATATTTGCGCACCCAATCAACCTGTGGTAGTCTTTGAATATGCCAATTTTGGCCGCCGTCTTCTGTTGTCATGATTGTTCCGCCGCTACCGGTGATTATTGCCCGATTGGGTGATAAAGTAAAGGTGGCAAACATATCCGCCCCTTGTGGCAATGGATTTTGCCATTCCCAGGTGCCTTGGGCAAGAGCAGAAATGAACAAAACTGCAAAAAGTATAAAGCACTTTACAGTGTTTTTAAGAAATTTTACACAATGATACTCTTTACTTCTAAATAAATTTTTTAGGTTTGACACTTTTTCAATATCATAGTTGTATTTATATTTTCATATTACTATAGAAACTTCTGATTAAATTAGGTTCTGAACTATCTTTCTTCCCCCAATAGTTTAAGATAATCTAAAAAAAATAAATCTTATACACTTCATATTTTTCCGCATTCGGTTCATGATCTATTTTAGTGTACACTAATAATAAATAAAGGTCAAGTGGAATTTGACCTTTTTTCCTCACTCATTTTTCGCAATCCGGTTATACATAAGCAGCCCAAACTCCACAATTATGCACGAACAATATTCATCATTTAGCGCTAACTCAAAAGATAAATTACATTTACCAAGCCAATATCAAAGATGATTATAATGACAAAATGAAATACAATGTAAGAATCACTTGTATTTGGGTTAAAAATTTTTAAAACTATATTCCGTATTTTTAACGGAGAGGTATAATGGCGACAAAAGAAATCGAGATCAAAGGTATAGACCCTTTTTTAGTATTTGGCGTCAATGATGCGCTATTAAAAATTCTTTCAGACAAATTCCCAATAAAAATATTCGCTCGCGGAAACAGGATCATCCTGACAGGTGACGATCTCCAAATTGAGCAGGTGAATCGCGTCATCGCTGAAATGTTATTGACCATTAGCCGCAAAGATTATATTGATGAAAACGATCTTAAAGCATTAATTAATATCGAATTGGGCGGACACAAACCAAACCGGAAAATCACACCGGACACCGTAATCCTCTATAAAAAGAGCGGCGCCATAAAACCACGATCTGCTAACCAGGAACGTTATTATAAATCGACACTGCACAATGATATTGTCTTCGGCATCGGCCCGGCAGGAACCGGCAAAACCTATCTGGCGGTCGCAATCGCCATCGCTGCTTTGCGAAACCACGACGTAAAACGAATTATTCTGACCCGTCCGGCTGTAGAGGCGGGTGAAAGCCTCGGATTCCTGCCCGGTGATCTGAAAGAGAAGATCGAGCCCTATTTGGCGCCGCTGTATGATGCGCTTCATGATATGTTACCGACTGAAAAATTTAAGAACTTTACAGACCAGCATATTATTGAAATATTGCCCCTGGCATACATGCGGGGGCGTACATTAAATAGCGCCTATGTTATACTGGATGAAGCTCAGAATACTACAAGCATGCAGATGAAAATGTTTCTTACGCGTCTTGGCGCCAGCTCAAAAGCCATCATTACCGGAGATATTACCCAGATTGATATCCCTGATAAACGCAGTTCCGGACTGATTGAAGCGCAGAACATTCTCAAGCACATTGATGGAATAGAATTTATCTATTTTGATTCAACCGATGTGGTCCGCCACAGACTGGTGAAAGATATTATCAAAGCCTATAACGGTAAAGATTCCTCAGAGTGAGACAAAAGCCGCCCCGACGTTCATCTGTAATCAGATTGTCGGCCGTTTTGGCTGGCGGACTGATATTTTTCACCTGTCTTCAGCCTTTTCGCCCGCTTCGGGCCCAGGATTCCGGCGATGACCAACAAAAGGTCTGGATCTACTTGGACGAAAATATGCTGAACAATGACGATTTAGTTCCACTTGATTTCCGGCAAAGGACCCGGAATCGTCTCGCAAAAAAAAGTGCGGTTGCCGGCGATTACTTTTCCAACGTTATTCCAGGAAACCGCATTCGCGCACAGATTGAAAATTACGCCAACGAAATCGTATTCTATTCACGCTCACTAAAAGCCTATTCGGCGTTTATTACACCATCTAACTCCGAAAAGATCAAAAATCTACCCTTTGTGAAAGAGATTATACCGGTCAAAATTTACCATCGGCAGATATCTCCTGAGCCGGCGGATCGGTTGGAAAAATCCACGAAAAGCATTGACTTTTACGGCAATTCTTATGACCAGTTACACCTATTGAATATCCCGGCTGTGCACGATTCGGGCTATTCGGGAGCCGGTGTCTGCATCGCCATGATCGACGCCGGATTTTATAAAGATCATACCGCTTTTCAACATATAATCAACAGCGGCCGTTTGATTGCCGAACGGGATTTTATATTCAATGATAACAATGTTCAGGACGAGATTCCCGGCGATACAACATCTGAAGGTCCTCAACACAAACACGGCACTTCAGTCTGGAGCATTGTCGGAGGATATGTACCGGATATTCTCATCGGCGCCGCATACGGATCTGAATTCCTGCTGGCCAAGAGCGAACGAATTGGCTCGGAAAGCATTCTCGAAGAAGACCTGTTTGTGGCCGCAGTGGAATGGGCAGATGAAAACGGCGCCGACATTATCAGCTCTTCCGTAGCCTATCGGGATTTTGATTACGGCATTGGTGATCATCAATTCGAACAGCTGGACGGCAAAACGACCAACGCCGCCAAGGTGATAAACTGGGCCTTTGAGCGGGGAATTTTACCGGTGATCTGTGCCGGTAATGACGCCCAGCGTTTTCAACAGGATGGCGGCCTGCTGACACCCTCCGACGCGCACGGCGCACTGACTGTCGGGGCCGTAGATCGCAATGGGCAGATCGCCGGCTTTAGCTCTCATGGCCCGACTGCCGACGGTCGGATCAAGCCGGATCTTTGCGCACTGGGAGTTGGTGTATACGTCGCCATGTCCTACTCGCCAAATTCCTATATGTTTGGCGATGGAACTTCATATTCGACTCCCCTAATAGCAGGATCTGCCGCCCTGTTGATGGAAAGATTTCCATCACTTCCTCCTATCAAAATAATCGAATTACTGAAGGCAAAATCAAGTCGCAGCAGCTCGCCCGGCGACCGTTACGGCTGGGGCGTTCCCAATGTTTACCGGTCTATGTTTGAAACAGATGCCACCATATTTTCAACCTGGGAGCCTGACCGGGAAAGGATTTACGCGCTTCCCAATCCCGCAATTTCCGGAGTGACTTTTGCATTCCGCTGGACACATGTAATTCCCAACAAAAAACCAACACCTATGAAAATATACAATTTACTTGGCGAGCTGGTCTGGAGCGCGGACCTTTTGCCACAAATCGCCGGAACGGATGAATTAACTTATTGGAACTTAAGAAATATTTCCGGAGAATTTGTCTCCTCTGGGGTTTATTTTGTAGCAGTAAAAGACGGACACACAACAATTAGGGGAAAGTTTCTTGTCTTACACTAACAATCATTATATCATGACCTGTGTTGACAACCATATAAACTTGCCTTGGTCTAAAAAGGGAGATTGATATATGGATCAGCAAGAAATCGAGATAATTGAGCGAATAAAAAATGGTGATGAGATGGCTTTCCAGCAAATCATGAGCAAATATGGCGAAAGAGTCATGGGGCTGGCTTTCCATTTCACAAAAAACTACCAGGACGCCGAAGACCTTTACCAGGAGACTTTTATAAAAGTTTATCGGAACATCAATTCTTTCCGGTTTGAAAGCGAATTCTTCACCTGGGTTTACCGTATTCTGGCTAATCAGGCATTTAATTATTTCCGAAAATCCAAACGGATGACTATCGTTGAACCGGGTGAAAATGATTACTTATGGGAAACTATCCCGGCTGATGAATCCTGCGAAGCAGATCAGGCAACGCTGAATTCATCGCTGAGAGAAGAGATCGACCGGGCGTTATTGCAATTATCATCACAGCAACGGGTTGTGTTTATTTTAAAACATTATGAAGGTAAAAAGATCAAAGACATCGCATTAATTTTAGACTGTACGGAGGGAACCATTAAGCGGTACCTATTCCGTGCGACGCGAAAATTACAAACAATTTTAGTTAGGGCATAAAGTGGAGAAACCCATGAAACAGCATAAACCATACGAAGACATGCTCATGCTTTTCTTCTATGATGAATTAAAACCGGGTGATCGAAAAATATTCGAGAGCCATCTCGAAACCTGTGCAAAATGCAAAAACGATCTGGAGCGTTTAGCGGTATTGAAAGATTCTTTGTTATCAATCCCTAAAGCAGTTCCCTCGACAGCCTTGATTGAGCGATCCAACATGAGGATTATGAATCAGATACGGCAATCCCAACGTAACAAATTCAGCAATAAAATTTCAAACTGGATAGACGATATTCAGGAATCTCTGGTTAGTGTATTTGCCCGTCCGCGCTATCAGCTGATCGCCATCGGGATCACCTTTATATTAGGTGTTTTTATTGGGAAATTATGGTTAAGCAGTGGTTTACGCAATGATCCCGGCATGCTGGCGAATTTTGTGAATTATCAGGCTTCGTTAACAAAAACCGAAAAAGAAAACCTGCAGAAAACCATGGCGAATTATCTTCTCCGCTCCGGGGGATTCGAAGTTGCCGAGCTCATACAAGGAACACCGACAGATGATGAGGACGGTATTGTGGAGGTTAATATTAAGGTAGAGCGGGATTTTGCCGTAAAGGGTGGTTTAGATGACCCGACCATCTTAAACATGCTCCGATATTCCGCCCTGCATGATAATGACAAAGCCCGAAGACTTCGGGCGATCAAATTATTATCAAAAACGCCCCAGAATCCTAACAATGAATCGGTAATGATCGCCGTTGTTCTAAAAGATCTGGAAAAAGAACTGCGAGTTCAGGCAATAGAGACACTGACGTCATATACCATAAACGATCAGATCCTGGATACATATAAAACTATCGCACTGCGTGACAGCAGTAATTTTATGCGCTCAATTGCAATGGAACAGTTATACAACAATGCCGACGATACTGTTATTCCCGTTTTGGCGCTGATCGCCTCCAACGATGAAAATGAGGCGATACGAGATACAGCCCAAAAATATCTTGATGAAATCGTGAAAAACATTAATCAATCAAATACAAAATAGGTGTTGCTATGAAAACAAAATATTTAAAAATATTTTTTATTCTTCTAATTGCCGGTCATTCATTTGCACAGAAATTTGATTTCGATGGAATGCGCTACCGAGGTGAAATTAAAAAAGAATACAGCCTGTCTGAAAACGGTTCGTTGATCATGAAAAATATACATGGGGATGTTGAAATCGTTGGCGAAGCCCGTAATGATATCCTGGTTACTGAAAAATTCAGCATTAGCGCCTATTCCGAGTCCAGCGCAGAAAAAATATATCGGAGCCAGCGCGCTAAATACATATTAAAAGGAAAAACACTGTTGATTGAGGGTGCGGGCAGCTCTCGAAGGTATCAAAGCGACTTTATCGTGCAGATTCCTTCAAAATTCAACGTGGATATTAACACTAGCGGTGGCGACATCGTTGCAGAAACCATAAATGGTACCGTCGAACTTCATACCTCCGGTGGTGATATAGATGTTGTCGAAATCACCGGAAAACTCGACTTACATACGTCCGGCGGTGACATTAATATTTGCAAAAGCCGTAAAGATATAACCGCAGTTACATCCGGCGGCGATATTTCGCTCAATAGAATTATCGGGCGCCTGTATGCAAAGACTTCCGGTGGCGATATTACTGTCGAAGACATGGAAGGCAATGGAGAGGTGAGAACTTCCGGTGGTGATATTTATGTTTCACGAATCAAAGGAGACCGCCTCGACGCCAGCACCTCGGGTGGCGACATAGGCGCAGATTATATCAATACTAACATTAAACTAAGCACTTCGGGCGGTGATATCAATATCGGTATATCCAAACTCAATGTGCGCTTGCACACCTCGGGCGGCAATATAAATATCAATGAAGTTGGCGGAAATCTGGATGCCAGCACCTCGGGTGGCGACATCTATGTTAAAACCGTTATGGGTTTTTGTGACCTTCATACCTCAGGTGGAGATATTGAGATCGAAACTGCCCGCAGCAAAGTAAAAACCACATCATCGGGTGGTGATATTATCCTTGCATCTGTTTATGGAGCGGTCTATGCCCAAACGTCTGGCGGAGATATCGAACTTCAGAAAGTCCTTGATAAATCTATCAAGGATCATTCAATTAATATGAAGAGTTCCGGCGGAGATATCCGTTTATACATCCCGGATAATATGGAAGCGGACGTCTTTGCCCAGATAATTGTCCATAATAAATGGGACAATCATCAAATTCGTTCCGATTTCCCGTTAAACATCAACAAGGAGCGCCGGGGCTCCAAGCTAATCATCACCGGCGAAGGGCGAATAAACGGCGGTGGCGATAACATCACCCTGAAAACCAGCGGTGGTGATATAAAGATTAACAGAATGCTTCAATAAGTAAGGAGTTGCAAATGCCGTATAAGCATTTAAGATTTGTGAGGTTTACAATGAAGAGTGGTATTGTTATCTGTTTAAGTCTGTTCCTGACCTTTTCGATCGCCGATGAAAGGGTTACAGAACAGCATGACATCCCTTATAAGGGAGAAGAAGAACTGGATGTCGGCATTGAAATCGGATTAGGAAAGCTGGAACTCAAAAGCAACGGGGGCGGCAATTATATTATGCAGTCGGAAATCACCTATTCGAAAGAACTGTATAAGCCTGAAGTTGTGTATAAAACTGTTGGTAAACGGGGAAAACTACGATTAATCTCTAAACAAATTGATAAAAGCCGCTTCTGGGGACATTCCAAAAAAAGTTCATCCGCGAGTGTGAAAAACAACTATTGGCAAGTCGCAATGATCGAAACAATACCGACAGCCTACAATATTGAGTTAGGGCTCGGTAAGGGCATATTGGATTTCACGAACCTGAAAGTAAACAACCTGAGCCTTGCGTGCGGCTTGAGCGACGTCGTCGTTGAATTCACAAAAAGCAATAAAGAACGGATCCGAACGCTGGATATTGAAACAGGCCTGGGCAATGTCGAAGCATACGGCCTCGGCTATGCAAATATGGATCGATTTGACGTTGAGTGCGGACTTGGATCGACGAATCTACGCTTTGACGGAGATTTAAATCGGGACGTCAAAGGACGCATTACCGTCGGTCTCGGATCGGTAGACATTGAAATCCCCGAAAAATACGCGGTTCAGATCGAAGCCGAAAGTTCATTTCTATCTTCTATGAATTTCAGGGGATTCAGAGAAATTGAAGAAAATATTTACCGGAGTAAAAACTGGAAAAGCGCTAAAAAACGAATTTATATGATCGTGGAGATCGGTCTGGGAAGTGTTAATATTGATTGGATAGATTAACCCTAACCTGGATAAACCAGAATTTCAAATTGCAAACTTCCCCAAAGGGATGCCTTCGGCACAAAATGCAAATTTTAAGATTGCTTTTTCTAATCTCAGCCTCCGAAAATAATTTGTGTAACAGATGTCTCTGAAAAAATTTAATATTCAATATTCCTGCCCGCCGTTTCCTGTCTGCGTGTGGGCACGCACAGGCAGGCTCTCTGGCAGGCGGGTGCAATTTGATATTTGATATACATTATACTTTTTACCGTCGAGAATCCAAAATTTTCTTTACAAAAAAACAAGAAAATGAATAATAAGGGACTATAACGTCAGTTATAAAATATAACTGAACGCTAAATTTGTAAGTCATGTATTGATGGAATCGTAAAAAGTATCAAAACTGTCATTCCCTCGAAGAGGTCTATTTGAGATGAGAGAGGCACGAATAGTTTACCCCGATTTATCGGGGAAGAATCTGGCTGGATTGGTGCGATATGTCTTAAGCGATTCTTCTTCACTTCGTTCATCAGAATGACACATATAAATTACTTTTTACGAGTTCATCATGTATTAGAGTGAAGATAAATTAATTGTTATATACGGAACGCAGTTCAATATATCGGACTGCGCTTTCTTATTCTTCCGAAAAATCTTCCCGAACCAATACCAGAATATAGGAATGGGGCACAATTATAAACTTTTCCCCCTCAAGCTCTATCTCTATGGCATATTTCCGCAAAAAGATGGCATAATCGCCCTCTTCCGCCTGCAGGGGCAAATACTGAGGTTCTTTATGCTCAGACGCCCAGGGTTCATCGCTCGAATCATCCGCCGATGGGAGCGGAAATCCAGGACCAACCTTCACAATATACCCACCCTGAACATTTTCCTTTTCCTTTACACCGGGAGGCAAATACAAGCCGGAAGGTGTCTTCGAATTGTCGGTATCCGGGTCGATTAACACCCGGTCGCCAACGAGAATAATTTCTTTTTCTCTTTTCACCATATATAAATTTACCAATTATATACGTAATCCAAAACGTGAATTTTCATTAAACACCAGTTGGCAATTCTTAACCGGATTAGTGCTTATTCACATTAGGAACTTTTTATGAAAACCCGTAAAATAGCGTAACTTTTTGAATAATCCTGAATCTACTAATTAGAACGTAAGAATTAACAACAACAGCTCTTATCTGGAGGAATCAAGTGAACGACAAAATCTACGATGTAGTCATTATTGGCGGCGGTCCGGCGGGATTCACCGCCGGTATCTATACAGCCAGAGAAAAACTCGACACGGTATTACTGGAAAAATCCATGACCGGCGGGATACCGAATGTTACCGATTTAATTGAAAACTACCCGGGCTTTCCGGAAGGCATTGCCGGTCCCGATCTGATGATGAAATTCAAACGGCAGGCTGAAAAATTCGGCGTCAACATCCGGGAATATGATGAGGTCCGGCAGATTGTCCCCGATAAACAGTATCATACTATCAAAACTGAGAAAAAAGAATACCGGGCAAAAGCGGTAATTATCGCATCGGGCGGTCTCCCGCGCCTGCTGAATGTCCCCGGTGAAAAAGAGTTCACCGGCAGGGGCGTATCCTACTGCGCTACCTGTGACGGTCCGTTTTATAAAGACACAGAAATCGCCGTCGTTGGCGGAGGAAATGCAGCCATACAGGAAGCCCTGTTCCTGACAAAATTTGCCGCTAAAGTAACAGTTATTCATCGCCGGGACGAGTTGCGCGCAAGTCCCATTCTTCAACAGCGGGCTTTTACCAATAAGAAAATAAATTTCATCTGGGATTCGGTCGTGACAAATATTTACGGTGAAAATGTAGTTGAAGGCGCTGAAATCAAGAATGTTAAAACAGCTGAGGTAAGCCGACATAAATTTGACGGCATTTTCGTCTTTATCGGATGGACTCCCAACACCGAATTCGTCAAAGACCTTGTCAAACTTGACGGTGAAAAACATATCGTAACCGACCGTTACATGAACACTTCGGTGCGGGGAATATTTGCCGTAGGTGATGTGCGTTCAAAGAAATTCCGCCAAATCGCCGAAGCGGTAGGCGATGCGACAATTGGAGCGCTTTCCGTTTCAGAATATATTAGTGAATTAAATTGATTTTCTAATAAAACAAAATTGCTGCAAACAAAAACAGACAATAAAATGAAACGAACAATATTTATTTTTTTACTGACACTGTACGCCTTGCCCGGCAATCATGATATTCAAGCGTGTACTACCGGGCTCGCACATTCCGGCGTCACATCAAATGGTCATGCCCTGCTGTGGAAAAACCGGGATTCCGGCTTCAAAGACAACGACGTGGCGTTTTTCAGACATGCTAATTTTTCCTTTATCGGAATCATCAATGCTGGCGACACTACCCAAATATGGGCGGGTGTCAACAACTATGGTTTTGCGATCATGAACGCCGAATCACGTGACCTGGCTGTTCCTGACGAAGACACTCAATACGATGACGAAGGCTATTTGATGAAAGAGGCTTTGAATAATTGCAAAACAATCGATGACTTCGAGGCGATGTTAAAAATGAGCAATGCAAGCGGCAGAAAAGTAACCAGCAATTTCGGCGTCATTGACGCCACTGGCAACGCAGCTTTCTTCGAAACCGGCAAC
>Ga0265594_1000140_pt1 | contig 57595 bp, 61 predicted proteins | sample saktaG_11_FD_190147 | JGI IMG/M metagenome (GOLD analysis project Ga0265594, IMG submission 190147) | Saline water microbial communities from Sakinaw Lake, British Columbia, Canada - sak_2011_5_24_80m | ecosystem: Environmental > Aquatic > Non-marine Saline and Alkaline > Saline ...
ATCTAGCAGATCCCGGTAACGACAATAACACTTGAAGAAGTCAGGAGCCTCAGCCTCTAAAACGTCGTAGTCAAGCAGCTCACTCTGAACCATGTCAACCGTTCGAAGGAATTTACGACAAGCATCCGCGTAAAAACTCCCAAACCGATTGATCCTGATGCCGTGGCCTTCCCTCATCAAGTAAGCCGTCTCTTGATTCCCATCAAGGACAGCGTAGTTCCCGTAGCCAAAATGATCGTCTAAAACCTGTTTCGCGTATGCGTGAATAGTCCCCACATACATCTCTCCAAGCTTAGCCGTCGCGGCAGGTCCAGCTATCTGCTCCACCCGCTGATAGATGCGGCTCTTCATGCTCTGAGCCGCCTTCTCCGTAAAAGTGAAAGCCACAATCGATCTAGGCTCCACACCTTCTAAGAGAAGAAGGTAAGCTATACGACGAGTAATCGTCTCAGTCTTACCCGCACCAGCACCCGCGATAACCCGGGTATACCGAGCATCAGAAAGAATAGCATCCCTTTGCTCATCCGATACACGGAAAGGTTTCTCTAATATCTCTGTATTGATGTCAGGGATAGTCACTCAGCTCACACGCCCTAGTCAGATTAATGGTAATAGGAAACTAATTATAAAAATAAAACCAACTTGTGTTCTATTATATTCACTTTTAGGATAGTGTGAAACATGATTCCAAAGCGCAAAACATCTGAAATGTTATATTTCATATAAACTTTACAAACATGAAATGAGCCAGCTTCTAATCGTAGACGGCGTAGAATACCTTGAACATACACCCGAGTCAGAGAAAGAACTAGAACTATACACCCAACAACACGCCATGAGAATCTTCGATGAGCAAACGATCTACCTACCAGTAAAAACAAAGCTCAAAACACCAAGCGGTATTGGCTCGATCCCAGACGCGTACGCCTTTAAACTAAACTCACCGAAATGGATCATAATAGAAATCGAGCTATCAAACCATCCACTATTCGAACACATAGTTCCACAGCTAAACAAGTTCACACAAGGTCTAAAGGAGCCTTATAGTAGGAGACATCTCGTCGACACCTTTTATGACGCAATAAAAGACGACCCCTTCCTAGAGACAACAGTGAAACAACAGATAGGCTCAGGTGAGATCCATCGAACCCTCACCAACCTGATCGACCAGCCACCATCCCTGATCGTCATCATAGACAAGAAGACCAGGGAACTTGAGGAAGCATGCGACAGCATCCCACTCCAAGATAAAAAGGTCATAGAGTTCAAGATATACAAGAGAAAAGACTCCGGGCTTAAAACAGCCTTCCTCTTCGACACAATCAAAACCCACGAGGTCAAACCACCAACAACACCTGAACCAGGACCAATCTCACCTGAAGGTCTTCCCATATTCTTCAATTATAAAAGGCAGAGATATGATGCAACCTGGATACGCCACAACAAGATCATCTATCAGGGAAAAGAATACGGTAGTCCATCAGCACTCTCAGTGGAAATAACAGGCACATCCCGTAACGGATGGCGCGACTGGAAGTATAAAGACCAAAACGGTGAGATAAAACCAATTGAGGAGTTGAGAAGATGAAAGAAAACGAAGCATATGTTCACTCACACATTAGCTCGCTTCTAGGGGAAAAGTTACATACATTAGATCGCGGAAAGCCCTTCACAGTCGATTATCTACATAGAAGCTTGATCATCATAACAACCTCAACTGGAGCACCAAGAAACGTACCATACCTCGGCACCATAGACGCATATAATCACATAAAGAAACACGGAAAACTCACTAGAACCGAGATCGCGGAACAAAATTATACAATCCAGAACACAGCATACATAGCGGCAATCCTAGCCAGCTTCCCAGAGATCGATTACACAACAGGGCCGATAACCCTATTCTTGAAACCTAAAGATTGAAGGCCTCGTTCAACCCGACCGCGTAAGGACACCTAATTACACACTTCGATATCCGCTCACCTTCGTCTTTATAGTAAGCAGCTATATGCACCAAACCCTAGAGAAACACAGAGACCAGCTGGAAACCCTCCCGGAGATCACCCGCGTCGCAGACACAGCCCGCTGGGGCTACTGCAACAAGAAAGGCTGGATCATCTACAACTACCAGCTCACAGCCCTACCACCCCAGCTAGCCGAGTACATAATCATCCACGAAGCCGTCCACCTCACCCACTTCCACCACCAGAAAGGCTTCCACCACAAACTAGAACAACTAATCCCAGACCACCGCCACCACGAACAACAACTCCAACAATACCTTGCCGCCCCCACAGACATCGAAAACAAAACAGACCCACTCAACACAAAAACCCACAAACAAAAAAACGCTTATTCCGTGTAAAAGAGAATAAACGGCTCACCAAGCCACCTATCAACACCCCAACCTAGGGAGAGGGGGGGTACACGAGAAAAGGCGAACCCACGCCCCTACGCCCAAAGCAGCCCCAGAAACACACCTTTCAGATCCAAACACATACAAAAGTGCAATCCACCTAACACAAAAACGCCCCCCAGAAAACGCTTATTTCCGGTAACCGGGAACATCAACCCCAGCCCAGAAAAATTTTTCAAGATTACTAGTGACGGGCGTGTTGAATTTCTCAATCCATAATAGGTATAAAGGATTTGAGAAATGTGTTTGGCGTGAACGAGATAGAAGAGAAACGGTCAGAACTCCGTAAAGCGGTTAAACAGTGGAAGAAGGAAAACCCATTCTGGGAGGATTCTGATTCTATTCAGACCGTGAAATCAAGGGTTGATGAAGGAACCTTTGAGAATTACAAGACAGTTATCCCAATGTTTTGCCAATGGGAAGGCAAGACACCGGACGAGATAATCAAGGAACGTGAAATCCACTGGAGACATGAAGACCGTAAAAAACGATACTATTACGAAGACAGGATGGAGGAATTCAAACAATTCCTAGTTGAACACCATTACGGCGCAAATACGATAAAGAACTATCTCGGTAAGGTTGCAGGGTTCTTTAGCAATAACCGTCTGAATCTTAACTTACCGAATACGTTCTGGAGACGTGCAGATAAAACGGTCTCTGAGCTTGCTCAGGCCATAGCACCAACAAAACGTTACCTCGACAACGATGAGATAAGACTCATTCTTGAATTAGCTAGTAATCAACAGAAACTTGCTATACTCTTAGGGTATCAATGTGGTTTGTTACCAAGCGACATTGTTTCTCTTACTTGGGAGAAGCTTAATCTCGACTGGGACGACGAACGAGATTTTATTCATGTAGAGAACATGAGAGAGAAGACAGGAGCAAAGCATGTTTTTGTTTTGAATCCTGACCTGTTTCATTATTTACGTGCTCACTGGGTTGATATCGAGAAGCCTGAGAGTGGCTGGGTTTTCCGAGGTTATAGAGACTCGAATATGACCCGTAGAAACCTTAACCAGTTCTTCAAAGAGCTTGCGGTGAAGGCTCTTGGTGAAAGCCAAGGCAAAGAACTGGTTTTCAAAGACCTTCGAGACTGCTATAATGAGGCAATTCTTGATAGCGGAGTGAACGAGGAAGTCAAAGACACCTTAATGGGTCACCTTAGAGAATCGGCTAAGTCTAGTTATTCGATATCAACAGCCACCGTTCTTCGCGAGTATCGTGAAAAGATATTTCCGAAGATAGCTGTTGATGGGTGGAGGCTGAGACAGAAAGCCTCAGAGGCTGATGAACTGAGAATAGCAGTGGAAGGCCTCAGGGACGCTTTGACTAATGTTGAGCAGGAGAACAGCTCCTACAAGGTGAGAGTCGATAACCTACAAAAGAAATTAGAGATAACCAATTCAAGAGCAGATAGAAACGAAAAAATGCTTCTAGAACATCTTCAGACATCCGCTGATGAGTTAATTGCAGGCCTCAAAGAACTGGAAGAGGATGAATCTTAACCACCTATTTTTAGCTCTCATCATGCATGCTTGATGCATGGTCGGCGCTTCGCGCCTCCCCGGCAGTCCACTATAAGGCACGTTCAACGTATGCTCCGCTTTTCTTTATTTTAGAAAAATCAGGTCTCGATAAGGTTACGCTCCATCGTACTACGTTATTTTGTATTATTTGGCCTGAGAAGAAGCCCAATAGAATCCAGACATACAATGTTTTTCCTTCAAGATCATGTTGAACATAGTATTTTGGTGATTGTTGGTTTGAGTTATGCAATGTTTTAATCAAGTCGAGGAGGCCTCGTGATATGCTGAAGGCCCGTTTGCTAAATATCCAAAGCAATGCGAGGGTACGGATGGCCTTTCTAGCGTTTGATTTCGATGATTCTTTTGTTTTTTCTTTATACTGTTTATCTACGTCGATGACGATTTTTGATATGTATTTACTCAGATACTTTACACCGCCATGAAACGAATCGATGGCTCTAACGTCTGACCAGCCATATTTCCAGTATTTCTTGATGTCTCTGTATTCTTGGATTCTCCAGCACGTTTTTTTCTTTCCTCGATGCCAGACTGCCGTGAACTCGTATTCCTCGAAGACCAGTATAACGTGAATATGTGGATACCGGTCTTTATGAGCCTCCCACACTCTTATCGCACAAACTTTTCCATATTTTTTAGATATTGCTGACATGAACCGATTGAAGTAAACGCCGATAAGTCTCCATGCTTCAACAAGTGTAACTTTTCTATCCAACGTCATAGTAATGTATGCTAGATTCGTCTTATGATTTTTACTTCTATCTTTATACTCGAAACATTTTATATCAGGCATATTAAATAATTCATTAAATCTTTTTTTAACTCGATATCGATATACATCGTTCCCTCTTTTTGATGCTTTTACTGCCTTTATCTCTGTTTCATATGTATGACGATTTCTTTTCATTAATATTATATACTCATCATAGGTTGCGAAGTCAATAAAGTAGTCTTCTATTTTTTGTAAATCTGGGTTCATATAGTTTATTTGTGCTTTTGCTTTATGCAGCCTGTTTGTCTGGAATTTCTCGTTAGTATCCACTGGTTTTATTATGTTTTCTATAATCATCTCACCTTTTATTTGGTTATATGTTAAGGATTTCTTTTTCCTTACTTGGTGAGTTGATGATCATCATTTATATTTGTTTTCATATAATTGTTGTTTTGATTTTCTTATCTTATAGTTAGTATTTTATTATAGATAGTATTTTTACTTCCTAATTAATAATATTTTTTTTTATTTTTTTAACAACAAATATGCAACAAAATTGGAAACTTTTTTATTTATGTAAATTATGAAGTTTTTGATTATATTGTCAGACCGAACTCGACGAAATAATATTGCATTAAAAATTAAGAGGCTACCTGTAGAACACAGAAGACGTTTTGTTGAAAAAACAGATGAAGAAAAAGAAGAAATAAGAAAAGATATTGAAGATGCTGACTTAAAATCTGATTTAAACCAAATTAAAATCATTAATGAAAGTAAAATATTGGATAAAAATGGCTTTGATTCAGATACGTATTATTTTGTAATTATTTTTAGAGGAAAAATAGGTTGGAAAAATACTATAGAGATAATAGATAAATTACCAATCATAATTTTAGAGCTAATTAATGACTATTCTATTAAAGTATCTTTAAAAAGATGGAATTATGATAATTTTTATTATGGTATTGATAAATATAAAGAAGATATTAAAACAATAAGGCCAGTACAATTGTTTGAGAAAATAAATAAAGAATTATATGATGTAATAAGTAAAACCCCTGACTCAATTAATTCATATACAATTGAATTTCAAAGTATAAGGGGATTGGATAAATTAAATGAAAAAAGTGACGAAATTAAAAAATACATTATGTCACTTGATGGGGATGTTTTAACCCTATATGCTGATGAATATCTATCCATATATAATGTAACAATAACAAATCAAAAATTTACTAAAATAATAGATACTCTAGACTCGATATCAAATGTATTTAAAACCCCCTTAATGAAATTAAATTATTTTGGTAATTCAAAAAAATTGGATTTTTTTGAAACAAAAGAAATAGAAGTTCATGAAAATAATGAACTGGAAACCATTTTAATAATTGATTCAGGAATTAATAGAAACCATTACAAATTCCAAGATATTTTGGTAGGCAGTTATGATTTTTTACATGATGATTTCATTCCATGTAATGATGATGTAGGTCACGGAACCAATGTGGCCGGATTTGCCGCATATGGAGTTTCACCCTTAGACACTCCACTTCCAACTGCAAAAATAATCATGATAAAAAATTATGAAAAAAACATTGGATTTATTGTAAATGATATACTATCTATAAAAAAAAGTATAGAATTATTTTCAGATGATTTCAGCGTAATAAATTTATCTTATAGTGCTGATGAAATTAATCTATCTCTGTCAAAAATATTTGATAAATTATCATTTGATTGTAATAAAATAATCACAACATCTGCTGGAAATATTGACACTGAACATATTAAACATTATATGGATTCTGGAATTGATTACCCACGATATATTTCAAATTATCCTATATTCTTTCCAGGAGATGGGCGTAATATCGTCACCGTTGGCAGTTGTACTTCTTTACCGTCATCAATTTGCACTGCAAATTCTCCTTCACCTTTCACTAGATATGGGGTTGATCCACTTGTAGTAAAACCCGACCTAGTCTCTTTTGGCGGTAATTTATCTAATACGTCCGAAATTGAAGGTGTTTCATTATCTTCTGAAGGATTTGGATTAATGACCCCTTCTCATGAAAATGATTTTGGGTTCATAGAAAAACACGGAACTAGTTTTAGTTCTCCAATTATAGCTAATTATTTTGCACGTTTAAAATCTATGACACATATTCAATCAACAGCATTATTGAAATCACTCTTACTGAGTTCATGTACCCAACTTTATAATGAAAAAGGAATTCCTTATGATAGTAATCTTCAGGGATTTGGAATTCCTCATTTGGAACTAGCATTATATTCAGATATACATCGAATAAATTACATTATGGAAGGATCATTTAATTCAAGACATTATGATGTTTACGACAGGTACAGTTTTTGGTTTCCATTTGGAGCTAATAAATTTGAGATCACACTAGTATGTGAAAAGTCTAATACCTTTTATCCATTGGAAACAGAGGATTATATAGAATTTAAAGTATACCATAGAGGTGGAACTGGAGGTAGCACTAAATTAAAACCAATTATAGGTAATGATAAATGTTTTACAACATATAAAGGTGAATATGAAATAGAATCTGGTAGTAGAGGTTTATGGATGGCAGATATTGTACCTAATTTCAATACAAAATATTTGTATCCTTTAAAAATGAAATATGGATGTGTTGTAACAGTATCAGATGTAAATAAAAATAATGATATTTGGCAGGTAATTTATGAACACTGGTTAAGAGAAATTATTGATAGTCAAGAAATCACTATATCACCAGAAGCATTAGAGGAACCAATCACCATCATTCAATAAAATATTCGAATAAAAAATATTTAAAATAATATATTCTTTTTTTTATTAATTTTAAAGAAATATATCAATACAAAAACCTAAATAATCATATATATTATTATTGAGAGAAATTCAATTCGCTCGTTACTAGTAACCTGACACAAATCAATACCCATCAAACACAAGGCTCGAAAGTTCTAGTTCGTGATTAGAAACAGGGCTTTCTTCGCCGCCTTCCTCTTAGCCTCTCTCTTGGATCGCCCCTCCGCCTCGGCAACCTTCTCGTCGTTAACGTACACCTCAGCCCTGAACACCGGATCATGAGGCGCACCAGAGACCTTAGTATATACGTATCTCGGCGGCTTCCCGTGCCTCTTCTGGCATATCTCCTGCAACGGAGTAATCGGGTTCCTAACATCCTGAGTCAAGAGAATCTGAAGCAGCTCCTGCATAATCTTCTTTTCAAGGAACCTCCGAGTTATCTCAAGATCCGACTCGTCAAGATATATGGCGCCGATGATTGCCTCCAACGAGTCAGCTAGAAGCATGCACTCGCTCTTATCCTGGGACCTTTTCTCGCCCTTGCTCAGAAACAGATGCGGCTTCAGATCCAGCTCCTTAGCGATGGCCCCGAGAGTCTCGTTGTTCTCGATCTCCATCCTCATAATCGTCATCTTCCTCTCAGGGTTCGACTTACTCTTGAAGAGGTTCTCACTAATCAGGAACTTCAGCACGCTGTCCCCAAGGAACTCCAGCCGCTCATTGTCCTCCTTGATCAAATCAGGGAGCTCATTCTTAGCAGCCCTAGTGCTGATCGCCATCTTCAAAAGCTCCTTGTTCCTTAAGCTCACACCTAGTTTTTCCTCAAGTGCCCCCAGGTTTTCAGATGAATAAGGATTAAACACGCCTTGATTACTTGAAACCATAAGTAAATCAAGCCATCATTCAGCATTTGATTTTATGCTTAGTACCAAAAAGAAAAGGAAACTCACACTGTAATCTTAACACGTAACTCCCTGTTTTCTCCACTTTCTCTGACAACATGGAGTCTACTTATCTTCCAGTCGTCGGCCAGAATGGCTGAGTGGTCCGCGGCTACGTTTATAAGCAGTCAACTAATAGGGGTATTAGTAGCTAATAGGGGTATTAGTAAATGTTCTTTGATGAGGCGCCGAAAAGGGACCTCAAAGATCTTTATGATTACAGGGAAGAGCTGGGTCAACTGGTCGATGTTGTTAGGGGTGGGGCTAGACTCACGGTGATAGAGGGTCAGAGGAGAACAGGGAAGACTTCACTCCTCCTCACCGCACTGGGCCAGATAAGTCAACCAAGCATAATCATCGATGCGCGTGAATTCGCTTCATCTGCTACGATAACCCGGAGCGATCTGATACAGGCCTTGGAAAAGGGGCTCAACAAGTTCCTCGCCGAGAACAGGAGCTGGAGGGACAGGCTGTTAACCCCTCTCAAGGGGGTCCAGGGCGTCGATGTGGAGACCGGGTTACCGCCCAGGATAAGCCTCAAATGGGGCGGGAAACGTGGGGAGGTGTCAGACTTGGCCTCTATTTTAGACGTAATGGGTCGAGCAGCGGAGTCCCAGGGCACCGTCGTCGTTCTTGCTCTCGATGAGGCGCAGGAGTTTAGGAGGCTGTCCGGGTTGAACCTCTCCTCGTTGATGGCCCACGTCTACGACTATGTTGGCGGGGTTCAGTTCGTGGTAACGGGATCCCAGGTGGGCATGTTAAACGACTTCCTGGGTTTAGATGATCCAGAGGCACCGCTTTATGGGAGAGCCTTAACGAGGATTCGTTTGGGGAGACTCGACTACGAGAGTTCGATCGAGTTCCTGAGGCTCGGGTTCCACCAGATCCCTCTAAATATAGACGATGGCCAACTCGCCATCATCGTGGAGAAGCTCGATGGAATAATTGGGTGGTTGACGTATGTGGGGGTCGTTTCTAGGAGATTGAAGCGCTTTGACGAGGATGTCTTGGCCGAAGCTGTGAGACTGGGCGCGGAGCTCGCCGCTTCGGAGTTCAAAAACTTTCTATCCGTCAGACCCCAAGCCGAATCGCGTTATACTCTGATCATGAGATCGATGTGTGAAGGCCCCAGAAGGTGGTCAGAGGTCAAAAGGTTCGTCGAAATTTCTGAGGGTCGAACCATCCCCGATTTCACCTTTAACCATCTTCTGAGAAACACCGTTAAGGGGGGATATGTAGAGAAGAGGCCTACTGGTTTGTACGAGATAGCAGATCCTTTACTTTATCAAGCTGCAAAGGACAGGCTTCTCTGAGATAAGGCGCTTCTATTATAGAAAGATAATGGAATTGTTTGAGGTTACTTTGGATACCCCGGAGATCCCAGAGGATGGGGGCAGCGGCGTCTATAGTCCCTTGTCTAGGCCCTAATAATAGTCATGGTTTGAGTCTAGAATTTATTGATGCTTGTCTCACTGTCTTGAAGCCTCCATTGAGCCAAAAAAGTTGAGTTACTCAAGCTACCTGCACGTACTTGTAACCCGTCTTTCCTCGTCAGTGATAGCGAATTTTTACCTCATGTCCAGGCGTCTCAGTTCCCACATGTACTTACGAACGTTGTCAAGCGCCCCGATCCTCATGAGAAGAAGCGCCATTGAGCCTCCTAGAACCCTCTCGAAGTCCTCGCAATGTGCCCTCGGACACAGGCTTATATTAAGGGAAAGCACCTCCCTGGAGTAGTCATACTCGGCGCCTTTGACCGGTCCGAAGCATCGTCCCCGCCTTGGGCAGGCCTCGCCATCATAGGGGCAGAACTTCCTCTCGTCTTCTTTTGAAGGAGGCTTGATCTCCTTGTTCCTCATCATTTTCATCCTTCCCTTGGTTTAAATTCTCGTGTTATCGATGCTCAGATGCGTGAGATTTTTCCTAGAGACATCACGTTTCAAACCTAGTACGCATTAAAATTATATTAATACTAACAGACAAAGCTAGAACATGTCTTCACTGACAGAGCTGGAGCGTAGAGTACACACCTGTACACTGTGCAAGACCGGCGACCTCAAAAGGGTTGTCAAGCACTACCCCATCTACAGCTTCGGAGATCCCCACGGCAAGGAACTCCTCGTGGTAGGCCTCAACCCCTCGACCCGAGAGTACGAGGACAACTACGTATCCTCAAGCCATGATCCCGAGAAACGCCATAAAAGCCAGATGAACTACTTCCAACAAGGCTACTACGGGTTCTTCACCAAACTCGAGACATTCTTCCACGGAGAAGCAAAGATGGCCCTCAAATGGGTAAACACTCCGTGGGAGAAGGTAGGGTTCACAGACCTAGCGAAATGCCCCACAAGAAACGAGAAAGGCCAGTGGACGCAGCTAAAAACAAGCCAGAAAAGACGAATCATCAACAACTGCCAATAATACCTAGTCGAACAGATCGACACGATCAAGCCAAGAGCGATCATCGCCTATGGTGCAGACGCCTGCAGATGGTTCTACCCCGGGTACACACAGGACGATGCCTTCACCACGATGACGACCAAACCAGTAATACTCGTACCTCAGACGCAGGGAGGATATCCAATACAAATCAGAGAAACAGTGCAGCAACAGATCGCAGTGATTTTAAGAAAATAATTTATCCACACCTAGAAGCATCAGTGTTTTATCAAAAAATAATAGTTATTTTATACTAGAATATTACAATAAAATTAAATCCATTACAATGTGAGAGGAAGAGAATGGATAAAAAAACAACGTCAATTAACACTAGGTTATCAAAAATCTGGTTGGAATTAACCGAATACCCCCACACTTTCATGCTCTTCATCATCCTAAGCATGATGATCCCCCGCCTTTACCGAATGACTAACGTATACTGGGTGGGCCACATCGACTACAGCTCACTCGCCATAGCCGAACAGTACGAGTTCATGGGAATAATCATCGAAATAGTAAACGAGTCCATACCTTTCGGGGTTCTAGCGCTAGTAAGTCAACATTACAAGGATAGAGATCAAATCGTTAGACAACTAAAGACAGGAGTATCTATTCAATTCATTTTATCGGTTCTACTTACAGGGATAATATTCTTCAACATAAACAACTTCGTCGACCTAATAGGCACCGAGCAAGCGCTCGTTAACCAAACTGTAAACTATCTTAGGATTCGTGCCCTCGCCCTTCCATTTGAGTCACTCGCCATGCTCCTAGTCCTCGGTTTAAAGTCCATGGATAAGCCTAAGATCGCTTTGCTTGCCGTAAGCGGTAACGTAGTTCTGAACATCATCCTAGACCTTGTATTGGTATCAGATCTATCCTTTTCTCTTCAATTGGGGTTGCAGGGCGTTGCTTGGGGATTCTTATTCTCCAACGCGCTGTTCTTCCTCATTTCACTCACATTAACCATACGTACACTAAGATTCAGGTATCAAGAATTATCTTTGGGTAGCATAGGGAGTGAAACCATTCATCTCTTCGGAATAGGCGGATGGACCGGCATCGACTCCTTGGTTAGAAACGCGTTCTACTTCATCACCCTACAAATACTCAACTATCTCGGATCGAATCAATACGCCGGGTTTCAGCTCTTCCAGATGATAATGTGGACGGTTTTGATACCTGTAATTGCATTATCTCAGGGAACAAGCATCAAGGTCGGCAACTACCTCGAGGAGCAAGACGCCCAAAAAAAAATTCTAAAAGTGCTCGTCATTTCCTCCTCACTCGCATTTGCGTTCATATCGCTCTTCGGTTTAGTTGGATTGTTTTCAATCGACAAAATTGGATACGCATTCACAAATAATCCAAACATCATAGAATATTCTTCAACTATGTTTTATTGGCAGATTATTCCATACATTTTATTTGCTGCATCCATGAATATAAGAAGCATTTTTTATGGTACAGGTAAAACAAGAAACATACTAATAATCAGTCTCATACTCAATTTGGGAGTAATACTTCCATTCTATTTATTAATGAATTCTGGAATCCTTGCGAAAAACTATGCTTCCGTGATGTTGATGTTTGTCTTTGTAGATTTCATCGATTTTATCGTGACTATAATCCTGGCTAGAAGAACATACATGAAAATTTAATATCAGATAATAGACCTATTCCATCAAGATTTGATTTCTCATAAGAATCTAGAATACAATTAGATTAGAGTAAGGATAAAATCTTCTGTGTGATTAATGATAAATATCGAGAAAAATAATAAAGTTCATGACTTCATTAGAAGAAAAGTGGGATTATAGAGAAGGTAGACCATCTTTATTCAGAATAAATAGGATTTTTTGTTTCATATGTAGATTTATGAATATACTAAATAATAGACTTCGCAGCCTCGTTCCAAATTTTAAGGTCTTTGGGAACAGTCATCACCCTAAGCACATCATAGCTTGGGTTAAATCTGCAAATAACTTGAATTAAAACATCCAAGCCATGCATGTGTATAAGCCCATTCAGAAACAGCACATTACACGCGCACTCGCACCTGTATTCATAATGCCCGCGCAGGAGTCCCTGAAAAAAATGGGAAACGGATTAGAGGGGGGCGTTGAAGTGGCTGATGATCGTGTGGAGCCTAACCGTCATCCTCTTCGCCATATCCAAGGCCTCCATCGCCTTGGAGCAGCTGTAGCTCGTCAGGAAGTCGACGGCCAGCTCCGGGTCATCCCCGTAGAGGTCCAGGGCCGTCCTCTCCACGGCGCCCTGCAGGCGGAAGTTCGTCTCCTCCCACGCCCTCCAGGCGGGGATCACCTCGTCCTTCGTCGCCGTGTAGAAGAGGTTCACCAGGTTCGTGACGACCCTGAAGTTCCAGTAGGCGGACCTCGGGTCGTACTCGTTCATCGCCTGGGGGTCCCTCGTGGGACTGTAGGGCCTCGTCCCGACGGTGTAGGGCTCCGGGGTCTCCCTGACCCCCACGTACCAGGGGATCCGCCCAGCCGTGGCCCCCTCCCCGATGCCGGCCCAGATGAGACCGCCGACGGGGTCCGGCATCCAGCCCCTGAGCTGGGCGCACCAGTTGGTGACGGCCCTCGGGGTCCCTATGATCCTCTCGGTGCCCCAGATGGGGGCGCGCTGGTACTCCCTGTCCTTGTTGATGTGGAAGGGTGACACGTACTCCTCCGTGCCCGTGGCGATCATGGGGCTGACCGTGGGCTTGTACTCGTCGGCGTGGGAGCCGTAGGGGTCGTACCCGGTGCCCTGGTAGTGGTCCGTGAACAGCGTCAGCAAGTCCCTGGGCGTAAGCTTACTATCCGGCTTCACGAACAGCGGATAAACCCAGGAGGGCTCCTCGGGGTCCAGGTTCGTCGAGGGCGCCAACAGGCTTATGCCCCTCCAGATCCGACGCCGGTCGTACTCGGGCGCGGGAATCCCGTGCCTCACCTTCCCCGTCTGGGCGCCGTAGACCTTCGAGGGATTAAAGGGCTCCCCGGAGCCGGGGTCGTAGAGCCCCTTCTCCACGGCGAAGCTGACGAGGCTGTCCGAACCCATAAAGTTGGCCGGATCGTCGAAGGCGACATGGTCGATCCTCACCGAGTTCGCCTGCACGACGAAACAGTCGTCCGGGACCCTGACAGCCGCCCACAGGTTGCCCCTATACTCCTCGTAGAACCATGCCTCGTTGGGGTCCGCTATGATGTAGTTGTCTGTGCGGGCCCCGTACTCATCCGTGAGCTTCCCCACGAGCTCGACGCCCTCCCTTGCGGTCCTGCACCGCTCCAGGACGAGGGTCATCCTATAATCCCCGACCGACGTGGGCATCCCCGGGATCAGGTCCTGGGCCCTCTGATTAAGCCAGCCACCCGTCGATGTACCGGCGACCACCTGGAACTCGTTGACGCCCCCCTCGGCCTCGGCGATGTCGAACCCCTCGGTCACCATCATTATACCTAGATAGGCGTAGGTCTCAGGGACCTGCTGTAGCACCACGCCCTCAGCCCCCGGTATCCTGATGGTCTCGTTCTCCCCGTGCCTCCTCCGCTGGACCGCCAGGACCTGGACGACGTCGTCCCCGCCTGAAGCGTCGCAGCTCCTCGCAACCAAGACGGAGCCGTCCGCCGTAGCCTCCCTACCAGCCGCCATCATGTAGCAGCCTTTTTCATACATGCTGAATCCTCGCACCTCTGATTGTAAAAGACGGTTTTATATTTACGCGTACGCGCGAGTGAGAACTATGCACTTTTTCCGTCAACGTGAAGCCGTATACCCTTCCCCTCTCCAGGTATCCGTCATGCAGACACTCGCCGCGCTCGCAGGCATGCATAAGTTTAGTAAAAATGTGTGGGAACTCCACCCCCGTACAGGTAGATTCTGAATTTGGACGTGTTTCGTTGTTCGCTGCCTCTTTCGTGTGAAGCCCATGCTCCCCGGGTCCGTGCTTCAGATGAGTTACACCCGACACACCATAGATACAGACCGTGATTGCTTGATGTGAGTTCACATTATATACGGATTACCTCAAGGTCACCTCATGGACCCCGACGCATCGACGCTTATCGATGAACTGCAGATTTATGTGCCCCAAGGAACGAACGAATACAAGATAGACGGCTTCTCCGTAGCTGTTACAGGGAAAACAGGAGCCCTGTGGTCGCAGGGATTCGACTACATCAACCACATGGAAAACCCAGTATCATCCCAGATGTAAAGACATTCATAAAACGGTACAAAGGTTTTAGCCACCATGGTTCGGGAACACCGCGAGCCTTCATCCATGCGGATCAAGGGCACAATAATCGACCTCGAGTCAACAGGCGAATTCGACAGAGCGTACCCTCCCGGGGACCCGAGGCAGTACGCCAACATCAGCCCAACGATCTTCGGCTATATAACAGGCGATACCCTGGTCCAGTACAGCGCGGAGGGAGAGGAAGAGATCCAAGACATCGTCGACATTATGAAAGGCGCCCTACCCGGGCTCGAAGAACCCTTCTATGCATTGAACTGCAACTTCGAGAAAAGCGTCATCACGAACACATGCGGACAGATACACACCTTCCTAGACGTACGGGAAAACAAATACTACGGCTCAAAATGGGTCATAAGAGAACAGCTAGGGATCCCCACCTACGACGACCCATTCCACGGCGACGGCCTCCAATGCATGCACGAATGGCACCGAGGCAACTACGACGACTGCCTGAGACACAACCGCGCCTGCCTACTCATCGAAAGAGACATCCAAGAGCATGCAAGAGGAATAAGAGTCTAAACTAATTATCAAGATACTAATCCACCCAGAAAATATGTTTAATGTTTTATTTACATAATTCATGATAGACTCAAGGGTCTCAACATGGGTCTTCATGATTGTCTCCAACCATATATTGGTAAGCGGATAACCTCTCCTAGAAAAAGGGCCTTCAAAGTAAAGGCACTAAGCTACGTCCTCACCAAGATGGTCGACGAGGAACAGTACCTAGAGATAAGGTTCGAGAGCGGCACGCCTCTACGCCTACACTACTGGAGATTTAACCTCGTAATAGATATCCTGACAGAGGCTAAAGGAGAATACGTGATGATAGGTTCAAGGATCAACCCCCAAGAAACACACACAATCGAGGGCAGTCTAGTCTGCGAAGCCCACGAAAAAGGATACCCATACGCTAACCTTCGAACGGCTCCCTTCATATGCGACCTCATGGTACTCTGCGGATACGCTATCTATGGATACATGAATAACCCTGAAACAGGTAGAAGGGTGCAGGGAGTAAAGATTACCTAAGAAAATGAGTGTAAACATGAAATTGTAATGCACTTTCAGTAAATAGATGACAGGCCCCTGTTTTGTTTCGAGTATCTGGAAGTTTTCTCCAGACACTACCTTATATAGAAGCCATTCATCCAGATACTTGATTAGGTACCAAAGTACACTAGTCGAGGCACGTGAAGGGGTCGCCCTGGCGCGAAGCCTGTGCCGCCGAAGGCTACGTACACCTAATCACCTCTAAACCAGTAAAACCCTCTAGCGACTTTCTCCTTCCTTCTATCCTTCCTGCTAATACGCCGAGTATCAAAAAACAGATGATCAAACGGCATAGGAGGAGACTCACCGTTCATGATTTTTCTACTAATGCAACCTACCAGAACATCAGCCAACTGAATAGGTAACGATTCATGAGACTGCAAAGTAGCATAAGCGGGTGTGCACTCCCTTGTAGACCCATACTTGTATGAGAGCTGCATTACGAGAATCCTCACAATATCGCTGGGATCAAGCTTCTGGAAATCCGGGTCACAGTGAGTAGGTACACCATCACAATAACCGAAGAATCGTTCACGAAAACTCTGCCTCGTCAGCTGATTCTGAGTAGGGTCATTATCGTATCCTGAAAAACAGCCATCAATTAGACCCGCCATTTGATTATGAGTTAAACGGTTACCCGAGTCAATGAGATTGGTATTGATCGCTAAAACGCCTCTACAGGAAATATTCAGGATACGTTCTAGGTCATCATGTATCTTCTGCCTATTTCGCCGGTTGAGTTTTTGCCAGTGAAATTCTTTATTCCCGTTTTCTGAACTCTTGGGGATATCCAAGTGTCTTTCAAGATATCTAATACCACCAAGATGATTGTCAAAAAAACATACAGCGAATGTATTCGAAGACGAGTCAATACCCACAGAATAACCCGCAGATAGTTTGGGGACAATATACTGCTTATCAGCCTCACTATACGTGATAAGCCTGCCCCCTTCTACACCTCTCGCGATCCAGCCCCTTTTACTTCTATAAAGCTCGCTTTTCGCGCTCGAAATAAACTCCGGCTGCAGCTGAGACAAATACTTACCTCTCGCAGATTCAACTTCACCAGATCCCAACAAATCATAAGCAGCCAAACAAAACGGATCAACACTTAGCCACCTACTACCATACTGAAACTCAAACCCATTGAAACACCTCTCAACAAGATCCAAGAAATCCTCATAAAGCCCCGGCGCCATCCCACTCACACAACGATAAACGTATACTGTAAGAATATTTATCATCTACAGCTAAAATACAATCAACCTATTCTTCCTTCAACAAACTAATCGCTTCCGCTAGTAACCTCTGGCTTTCCTTGAACCTAATGATCAACCGGTCCACGCATTCTTGCTGGGCTTTCACTATCTTGTTCAGCCTGACCACGTGATCTACTACCCGATCCCGGCGCGATGCATCTCCTGCACACCCTGATGAAGCAGATGCACTCCCTGAACCACCATATTCTCAGGCACATCACCCTGAGCAACCCAACAAGCTCATCCAAACCCAATCTGCTAGTCTTAATATAGCGCCTCACATTAGTATCTCTCACATACACCTTCTCCAGACTCGAATCCAGCGCATCCAGCGTCAAGCACTTTAACACATCCAACCGTACACCCATACGATCCCTGAACTGCTCCACACCCTTAACAAGCTACAAAGGCACCACCAAACCCTCCACAGGCACAGAGACCAACTGGAAACCCTCCCAGAGAACACTCGCGTAGCAGACACAGCCCGCTGGGGCTACTGCAACAAGAAAGGCTGGATCATCTACAACTACCAGCTCACAGCCCTACCCCCCGACCTAACCGAGTGCATAATCATCCACGAAGCCGTCCACCTCACCCACTTCCACCACCAGAAAGGCTTACCCCACAAACTCGAACAACTAATCCCAGCCCACTACCAACACGAGAAACAACTCCAACAATACCTAGCCGCGCCCCTACAGACATCGAAAACAAAGCAGCAGATCCATTCACATAAAATAAGTAAAAATAGCGAACTACCTTAACCGTTTTATAAGGTTAAAACTCATTTCAAGCTAGATTGAGTATTTCCCCAGAAGACGCGCCAGAAATACCTTCACTGGGCATGCCTTTAAGCCTCCAAACAAACGGTTACTCATGCGTCCCCCATTGCCTAAAGAGGGTGCTTGAATACCTCAAAACAGAAAAACTTGAGATCATAGCTCTCACCGGGATAGCATCTTCCTACCAAAATGGGACGCTATGGACCGTTACACAATACGCGTAAAAGTCGGGGAAAGAGTAGAGCGAAAAATAACAGAATACCTCGAAAGAGGTGAAGAAAATGAGCGAGATACGTAAAAAAGCGAAAATGTATGCTATCGAGCACTATGGTAACCTAGTATATGCTGAAGAACCGCGTTACGACTCCTTCGTAAACAAATACATAGTAAATCTTAGCGTCCACTACCAAAGACTCATCATCAATTACGCCACCGATGAACGAATAATAAACATACTAAACCTTGAGAAGATATCCCAGATCTCATACACCGAGTACGGAAGTATCCTAGATCGACCCACAAAAGACCAGTGTCTAAACGCTCTCAAAGACGCACTCAACATATGGAACGAACGAATAGAAAGGATCGTGACAAAAGCGGCTTCCAACGAGCTCGCACACGTCCAAACCGTACACCACTTCCTAAATCCCATCGAGGTTATCATGAACTGGATATACCACCATAATGCCCTCACAGAACAAGACATCGAAGACTTAACCAAGACCCCCAGATACTGGGATTGGATAAACCTCCTCAAGAGCTTAGAGATACTAGATTATGGGCAAGGAAGATTTGGTTTAGGCTCCATTGGGCAGGGCCTCAGGGAGCGAAGCCGAGACACAGATGAACTAGTAAGAAACGTAATTTCGATGGTCCTCTCCGAAAGGTACTCTTACCTTGAAGAGATCATGAACATCAAAGTGCTAAGCGCCTTAATACACACAAACAGCTGCTACTACCGGTTCTGCATAGACGCCGATAGAATCGTGAAGAAGAAGCCTCAATCCATCCACCACGTATACGAGAAAACCTACGGCAGACGAAGCTACGTAGAGTTCTTCAACAGTCTAATGGAGTTATCCCGAGAAAACGTCATACACTACGAGAAACCCTACATCACAGCAAACGAAGAAATAATGGAAAGAATCAACAAACTAGAAATCCCGCACACAGTGACACCGCCGGCGTAGGAAAGCCCGTCAACACAATTATCGTTATTACCCCTTCACACCTTTTCCTCACCCTATTTTTCCATGCATCCAGTAAAATCTGCTCAAAAAAAGGGGAAATCCTTGCATGGCAGGCACATGAGACAAGCAGTGGATAAAGCCAAGGAAGCGGAACGAACCATCTTCTGTCTTGGCTAGGGACCGGTCGTCGGCCCCGGCGACGTCACTTGTTCAGGTGCCTCATTTCGTCTAGGAACGCCGGCCTATTGCTGTATTTTTCCTTCAACGACTCCACCAGTTTCTCGAGCTCATCTTCGTACCCCTCTATCTCCCTCATCCCTTCCAGGTATGCCACCACCTCCCTGTAATGGCGTCTCCCCATACTCCTGGCGGCGAAGGGTATGAGAAGCCCCTTGTACGCGTCAAAGTATTCCTTTGGATACCTAGCCGAGAGAACACGGCGATACCGGCTCAGCACGTCCAGCCTTCCCGTCGCCAAGACCGCCCTGAGCGCCTCATCAAACATCCCCTCCCTCAGATAAACGTCGACAAGCAGGCTCTCGCCGAATCCTCCTCTCACTGAAAGATTCTTCACCATCTCTCCGAGCAGGCCACCCCATTCCTCCTCGGAGGATACCCGCTTCAACTCGTCGTAAAGACCCCAGTCCCGCTCCAGGAGGAAGAGGTTCATCAGGTTCTCCCTGTATTTTTCTGGTGAGCTCTCCCTGTAGAGTTTACTCAGGAATCTGCGCAGCCCCGAGGCGAGACGATCCGGGAAAACGCTCACCCCCTCCTCAGCGACCTCCACTGACCGGGCCACCTCTCCGTCCCTCAGCAACCTTTCAGCAAACAGGAGGCAGAGGCCACCGTCTCTGCGGTAACGCCTCTCCAGCAAACCATGGAGCTCCTCATCCTCACCTAATTTGTCCAAGACGAAGATCTGCATCATGAGGACCTGCTCCGCATCGTAGTACTCACCCCAGTTCCTTTCGTGGTCGGGAAGCTCTGTGAGGCGCGGCTCAAGCAGGTTTTCCAGGTGCCTCAGATCCTCCTCAGACGTGCACATCTGCCTTAACGCATGATCATAGTTCTCATGGAAGTAGTCGGGCTCGCCCTCGATGAACTTCTGGAATAGGTAATCGATGTACGGCCTCTTCTCTTCACTCCCTAGCTCGGCCTCATTTAGGCACGTCACCAGCTTCTCCACCGCATAGTCAAATTCTCCGCCGTAATACCCATCCGAGTCGTCCACCATGTCCATGTTCTCGGCGATCGCCTCCGACAATGCCTGGAAGATCTTCGCGGCCTCCAGGAAATTCCGTTTTTCGATGTAACGCTCCGCCACATCTAGGACGTAAGAAAAGTCGACCCTTCTGTCATAGTCGATGAACCCGTTTCTACCGGCGGCGTCCCGATAGAGCAGACTTATCTCCCTCTTATAATCGTGTAGGCTCTTCTCCTCCCCCTCCCCCGTAAAGTATATGAGGAAACGGGCCCTCATCCTCGGGTCTTTCTCAAACTCCGCGCTCAGAAACTCCTTCAACTTCTCCAAAGTCATCTGGCCTAGGACGGCGTTGACCCGGCCCTCCTCCATCTCCCTCCCGCCTTTCATCTTCTCATAACCCTGCGAATAATGAATCAACGTGGCGACTATGTGCTTGCAAATGCCGCCCCAGTCGTAGAGACAGGTACAACGCCCCTCGACATCGCCGTTCACGCGTATCGTGACCCTGTAGTTCTCAGTACCCTCTACCACTGCCGTGATCGTATCTCCGAAAAAATCGACCTGTTTGACCCTCCCCTCCTCAAAATACTTCAAGCCACGCTCAAAAGAGTCTTCAGTACACAAACCCCGTATCTTCTCCACCGTTAACCCCATTTCCGTACACCCCAAAATATGCGAGCCGCGCCCTAGATCGTCGAGTATATCTCAAACCGGTTAATAGTTTCTCTCCCCTGCATCTTCTACTCCTAGCCGGAGAACTACCAGTGCTTACGTCCTTGAAAACAGGGAACCTCATACAACTGGACAAGGCTTCCCGGCGTTTCCCGCGTCGAAGCATAAAAATTGTTATAACAATTTTTTATATACGTTTTATTAAATAAATCATGATACCGGTATACCGGTAAGATTTGACGAGTAACAGCCGAGATGTAAAAAGAAAAGGAGAGATTAAAGAGAGAATAATACGCATTTTGTTAAATTATCCAGATGGCGAATTGTCTAAATATCGAATAATGAAATTATCAGAAGGATCCCAGACTTGGGTTTATGACTTTTTGAATCAGTTAGAAAAAGAAGGATATTTAGAAAATACAAAAGTTATCAATATCAGAGGATTGTTTGACTTATGGAAAAAAAATATAATTAGGCCTATGAATAAAGACTATTTAGTAAAAAATCCAATGCAAATTTTGAATTTGGTAGAAAAAGAATATGCATTAACAACATATAGGGCAGAAAATTTGATTCAGAATTATCTATTTCCATCAAGGACAGATGTTTATTGTAAAATAGAAGATCAAAAATATTGGCATGACTTGTTAAGTAAACAAGGAATGGTTGGTGGGGGTAATTTCCGAATAATGTATGGTACAAAACATGTGTTTTTTAATTCTTTTTATGTTAAAAAATATAATATTGTGTCAATACCACAACTTATAGTGGATCTATTAATAGAAGGGGGACCAAGCATAGAGGCTGCTGAAATGTTAATAAATAAATTGATGAACAAAGATGTATAAAGAAAAAGAGGTAATAATTTCAGAGACTTGATATAACGAGAAAAAAATTGTTGTTATCTCCACCGGCTGTAGGGTAAGAACCTAACGCCTATGCTGGATTAGCGGTGGGTCCAACCTGAACCCGATGAATTGTGGATAAAATCTTCGACTTTAAAATAAGGTTTCCTTGAATAAATTATGGATGGTTATTTGAGAAAAGGGTGTTACGGGGATTTTAAGCCGTATTTTTCCCAGCTAACAATAGTGTCCAGGCTCTTTCTTTCCTTAGGTGCTGGTGTCTCATCAGGTACTCCTAGAGGTATTACTGCGACAACCTTGAAATTATCTGGGATGTCTAGTAGGCCCTTAACCAATTCTTCCCTACCTGTCTGCCCCATCCAACACGTTCCAAGACCAAGATTCGTTGCAGCCAACACGATGTGTTCGAACGCTATTCCGAGATCGTTAATACACCAACCTGGAGAAGCTGCCTGATCTGCTAAACCAACTATCATAACTGGAGCCGTAGCTGCCCATTCTTGTTTAGCTAGTTTTTTAATGGTTTCCTTGTTCTCGACAACTATGAAATGCCATGGCTGTCTATGACCAGCCGAGGGCGCGATCCGGGCGGCCTCAAGCATCTGTAATATCTTTTCCTTTGATACGGGAGTATCTTTGTATTTACGGATGCTTCTTCTCTTTTCTATAACTTCTTCAAACTTCAATTCGTTCTCCTAGATGAGACATTGCTAGGGATGATATAAAGAGAATCGTCTACAAACAAGCTTACCCACAAGCAGATCCAACATGAACCCCTCAGAAGCAAGGGTAAAATATTCGATAAAAAGAGGAAAGAGTCGAAGAATGTCTCCGCCGTCTCCATTTCTAGGTGGGTTCGAACCCCACCCCCCGCACCATTATTCTTGCTTCAAGTAACCGGTCATATCGAGAAAAATAATTTCTGCATTAACTTACATGCAATTACAGAAAAAAGGGACTGTTTACGGGTTGGAATGATTGGTTACAGGTTTTAGCGAGAAAAGAAGATATCGCTTTTAGAGATAGGGTTCGAACCCAATCATAGGCATAGGACTGAGGATGGTTCCACCTGAACCCAATGCATTGTGGATAAAATTATGGTTTGAAAAAAGAGGTGGCTGTTTAAACAGGGTAATCTAGCTCTCTCAACGCCTGACACATGGCGTCATAATATTTTCCTGGTTCAACGTTTAACTCATCGAAAACTTCAAGAATCTCGCTCCTGACCATAATCTCCTTCTTCACTAAATGTTTTTCAGCGAACTCCACAACCTCATCATGGTAGTCAGTGACGATTTTTCGGGCGATCTCAAGCGCAGAGTCCTTGATCTTCTTTATTTCTTCCTCGATCTCCACCCTGTTCTCGTCGCTGAACAACCCCAGCGATAAATACGTGTCATCTCTACCCACCATCATCTTGACCATCGGGTTCTTCAACGCGTACAGGCTCAACGCGCTCTCAGTAGAGCCAGTCAAGTCACTCATCCGCCCTTCCTCTCTGCTTTTCTCAAACTCCTGATAAACGGCGGTACTACCCATCCCCGTGATCACGCTGGCGAAATGATATTTTGCAGATGACTGAGGTATGGATTCAGAGTGTCTATGAAAGTTTCTACCATAGGAACCATCCGCAGACGGGGTTATAGTGACGAGTATGGGTTCAAGTCCCACCGCGTAAGCTGGTAGCGTATGACCGCCGAACTCGTGGTACGCTGCGTTGATCTTCTCCTCAGATGTAAGATATGTGTCGGACGGTGGACCTTGAAGATACCTGATAATTTCCTTCACCAGCATCTTGTTCGTTAAACCGCCGTCGATATCTGCCTTGTAGCTTGCCTTTGACACGATCTCCTCGATTTTCCCAGCGACGACACCCTCCATGAGGAACGATAACGTCTCCACGTCGATCATACTTGGGTCGTAACCAAATTTTTCGAGATAATAATTGAATAATGATCTCCGGCTTTCGTCCTCTGGTCTAGGGAACCGTATGTGCCTCGAGAACCTACGCGCGATCTGTCTGTCTATGTGCCAAATCACTGTGGCTGAAGTCACGATGATGTAAACCGGGTGTCTATAATACTGTAATCCATCTAACTGTCTTCTGAACTCGGATAACATTGGCCGTGTCTCTTGATGATTGTTATCGTACTCCGAGTCTCCCCTATGCCTTGAACCGAGAAGCTGCCTTGCGTCATCATACACGATAAGCAACGGCTTCTCTTCAGCCAACAATCGACAGGCATCAAAGAATTCACGAACATCCTTAGGGTCAATAACCGTTTTCCCGTGCATCAAGCTACCATCAACAGGATAGTAACCTTTCTTCTTCGCTTCGTTAACAACGCAGTGTAGTGCATGGGTTTTTCCTGCCCCTGTCCTGCCGAGGAAAAGTGAACCGTTCTCCGCGGCTACGAGCATTCGTTTGATCTCGTCTTTGCCGTCCTCTGTAATCTTCGATAGATACCCGAGGTATTCCACGAGCTCACGTAGCTCATCTCGTATCAACGGGAATCCGACGAAATCATCAGACAGGGAGATATCTCTTAGATTGAAAGGTTTAAGCTTCACAACCACTGATCGAGAGTCATAACTAAAAAACCAATCCCATAGTCATGGTTACGTAAACTATCAATGATCTGAATTGTCCGATCAATTTCATCTTTAAGGTTATACGCGCACATAGATTTATTGTAAAGAATGGATAAAATTATCTATCCACATAGTTTCCTTAATCATTCTTTCTGATGTTTGAACGGGTTCGAACCCCAACCCCCGCACCATCCACCTGTGAGTGGTGGTGTATGATAAGGGTTTTTTCGTTGCCTCTTCCGTGTGAAGTCTACGCTCCCCGGGTTTTATGCTTCAGATGATTTACACCAAGCACACCGCTTATACAAACCGTGATTACTTGATGTGAGTTCACATTATACACAGATTACCTCAAGGTCACCTCACGGACCCCGACGTACCGATGCTTATCGATGAACTGTAGATTTATGTGCCCCAATGGATGAACGAGTAAAAGATAGACGGCTTCTCCGTAGCTGTAACGGGGAAAACAGGAACCCTGTGGCCGCAGGGATTCGGCTAGGCCGACCACATGGAAAACCCAGTTTATCCCAGATGTAGCGACATTCATAAAAAGGTAAAAAGGGTTTAGCCACCATGGTTCGGGAACACCAAGAGCATTCATCCATGCGGATCAAGGGCACAATAATCGACCTCGAGTCAACAGGAGAATTCGACAGAGCCTACCCTCCCTGGGACCCTAGGCAGTACGCCAACATCAACCCAACCATCTTCGGCTACATAACAGGCGAAACCCTGATCCAGTACTGCGCAGAAGGAGAGAAAGAGATCCTAAAAATCGTCGATATCATGAACGACGCCCTACCTGGGCTTGAAGAACCCTTCTATGCATTGAACTGCAACTTCGAGGGATGCGTAATCACCAACACGTGCGGACATATACACCCCTTCCTAGACGTACGGGAAGACAAATACTACGGCTCAAAATGGGCGATAAGAGAACAGCTAGACATCCCCACATACGACGACCCCTTCCACGGCGACGGCCTCCGCTGCATGCACGAATGGCACCAAGGCAACTACGAAGACTGCCTAAGACACAACCGCGCCTGCCTACTCATCGAAAGAGACATCCAAGAACATGCAAGAGGCATATAATAAGGAAAAAGGGGACCAAACAGCAAAGTCTTTTCCGTTTTGATAACTTTATATCTTACAGATTACTCGATACGCGTGAAAGGTGAACTCGATGGAGTTAAAAATCTACGAATACGTAGAGACAGACACCCTCAGACACAGGGAAACAGCCCAAAAACTACTTCAAACCATAAACCAGCACCCAGATGAACCAGTAACCCTCAACTTCAAAGGAATCACCTTCGCATCACGCAGCTTCCTACACGAACTACTCAGCGGTCTCCACGACAGAGAAATCAACTACACAAATACCAACGAAGAAATCCTGTTCATGATAAAGATCGCCTTCACCAAACCAGTCCTCAAACTAGAGACCAAAAACGAGGTAAAAGAACTAGTACCCGCCTAAATATGGGTGAATATTCACATTCTTCATATCAAAATGCAGCCCAATCAAAGTACCAGGCCAAAAACTCCTCAAACTATACTGCTCCGCAACACTACCCCGGATAACTCTTATTGCATCACCCGTCATAACCACGACTTCCCCCCCATAACCTTCGGTAAATATGCGAACAGTGCTTGGTACACCAGCTCCACGCTCGACATTGTTTTTGGATGAACGCCCCTCAAGCGCATTTTGTATTGCAGCATGGTGATTATCAACTTCATAAAGCGTACCTCGATAAGATTCAAGATAACCAATCCCTGTATCAGCAATAGCTATCTCACAAGCATCAGTACTTGGCCAATGCTGAGCCAAAATCCAATAATTGTCAGCTTTCGAATGCTCCCTGATATTCGTCGTCAACTCACTAGTCATATACTTCAACGTGTTCCTAAAATTCGCACGATAGCGATGATCCACCTCTCTCAAAACCCTCTCCTCATACTCTCCTAAGATCTCATCATCTCTACGAGAGTCCAGCTTAGTCAACGGAATTGCAGTTCCCGACGAAATAAAGTCCCTAGTCCCAGAAGGAAATCGTATCCTGTTAATATAATCGCTCGTCCTCTTCTTGAAAACCCTACAATGTATCTGAATACCTAAATAACTCGACATAGCAGCCAATGCAATAAGATGAATTGGAGTAACCCACCCTGCAGAAACCTCTAGATCAACAAACCGTTCTTCTTCAGATCTCACCCGCCTCATCTCAGCGAGATTAACATCCATCTCAGCCAAGATATTCATCAGATTAAATTCCTGAGTGATCTTCACAAACAATAAAAAGAATCACAGAGCTAAGAGTCTTCCACATACAAAGTCTCTATTCCCCAGCATATACATCTAAACTCAAATGTTGATAATTACCCATCCAACCCAGCTTAGAATATCTGCTTGTATCTACCGTTCTTCAGCATGTAGAGGACCTCCGTCATCCTGTCGCTCTCAACGATATCGTCATACGAGTCAGGGAAACGGTCCCGCACACGCGTATACTCCCGGGACTGCACGATCAACACCAGATAGTACAGGCTCCCGTACATCTCCCTGAACAACCTGAACTTCGTCGTCACCTCCTCCTCGTGCCCCTGCCTCCATATCCCATGAGGCTCAAGCACCACCTGCCTCCCCCCAACCCTGTACCCCGGCAATATGAAGTCGGGCCTGTACGTCAACCCGCCTCCCAGGCTGAAACGCTGGCCCTCGAAGTAGAACAGCATCCTCTGCCTCTCCAGGAGCACCCTGAGGTTCCTCTCGAACCTGCTCCTCTCCCTCCCCACGATGTCATAGGTCACAGGCACCGTTCCCGTCAGCCGCTGAACCTCGTCGAGAAACCGCAGGTAATCCACCAGGTCACCAAGCGTCGGCTCCTCCTCCGCCATCCACCGCCCCAGCATATAGAACGGGTAATCGATCCTCAACGGATCCCCGGGAAACAGCTCCCGGGCGTACCCCATCACCCGCTCCCGCGCCTCCTCACGGTACCCCACGTCACCCCACACAGCCGAGCCCACCCCCTCACAGAGGCCGAGACACGAAGCCACCTTAACGACATACGACGTCAAAGGCGCCTTCAGCTCCCCGACGTCGAAGCAAAATATCCCCAAGTCGGGGTATGGCCTCGTCAGCCACCTGAGATACATCCACGTCTTCTCACGGAACACCCCGCCCATCCGCGGGATACCCTGAAGCCTCGACGCAAACCCATCAGGCGACGAGAACCCCCTAGAGTACCCGAGGAGGTCCCCGCCCGCCTCGTCACGGACCCACGTGTTGACGCCTGTGAGAACCGACCCGATCCTCCTCCGCCCAGGCCCATAGTCCCTGTAGAATCGGCTCCGCCTAACAGCCTCGTGAAGCTTCCGGGGATCCGTCTCGGTGAATAAAGAATCCTTGAAACGCCTGTGAAGATCGATCATCAACGCCCTAGCGTTCTCGGACCTACCGACGAGCTCGGTCTCAGTCACCGCCGCGTTCAACAAAAAATAGTGGGCGGCTCTCACCTTTGCCTCAACGCTCTCATCATACGGGTCGAACCGCAGCCTCTCCGAGATAGCCGGATCCCATTGGGCGCAGCAGATCCCGTCGTTGTTCTCCACGTACCCCCTCAGCAACTCATCGACCTCAGACACGGCGACACCATCTCATACTTCGTTTTACAGAGATAAAACAGTAAAGACCACACGCGGCGAGGTTACAGCTGCCACCGTGTTCGGAGGGATTTAGATCGGGAAGACAGGCATGACAAAACAGATTCGTTCAAGTGTAAACAATCATGCTTAGGGATATTGAGTTGCTTCGATCCTAAAAATGAAGACTCAGCCATTAATCTCTGGATGAAGACATGAATTTAACCCATTCAAGAACATCATCGCTTTTAGCTTTAGGATACATCTCCAAGGAGTCCCTCAAATAGGGTAACTGCCCTACACTGTCCAAAGCGAAGTACAGGTCAAACTCCTCAACGATCTCCTCAAACAAGCCAACATCGAACGCCTCCTCAACAGAATACCTACTTGGCTCCGGATCAAGCAACGCGATCATATCCGAGCCGTCCTTATCCCTCTTGGCCCTAAGCCACTCCCTCCTCGCCACCGGTAAACTAGCTCCTCTCATCCGAAGATCATAGCTCCTGTCCCTGAACGCCTTCAACTTGTATAGAAACAGGAGCGGCTTCCTCGGAATAAAAGCCTCAAGACCGTTCCCGAGATCAACATGACTTGTATAACCCTCCCTGCCACATAGCGCATAGGGCAACTCCTTATCGTCATCCTCATGGAATACCCTGAGATCCGACTCGTAGGAACACGCATCGATCTCGACAAACCCGACAGTATCGCCATCAACGACCACTCTCCTCCTATAACTCTTCCAGAGGCCGACAGGCCCCATGGTTATCTCCTCGTATCCCTGACTCCTCTCGAACCCAGTTAAAACCTGGTCAAACATTCCACCCATGCTGTATCCCACCAAGTCAATATCCACCGAGCCAAGATACGAGTTATAGAAGAAAACCGCCCACCCACCGATGACGGTGGGGATCGGCCCCCTCCGTTTAAACCACTCAAGCAGGCTTAGAAGCTCGGTAAAAGAATGTTCAGCGAGAACCCCTCTGGCCTCCAATCAAGACGCCTCTAAAAACTTGATAGCGGCGTCCCTGCCAACCCCGCTGGAGAAAAGATCAACCACAACCTGCTCCCTATCACAGACAGAGAAACCATCAACGACCCTCATTTCATTCCATATATTCTCTAAATCAGCGCGTAACGCAACCACCTGAATCGACCCCTCACCACGCTCAAAATGTCTCAACGCTGACTCGTCCTCCACATAGAAATGGACCGTCGGGTAACTGATATGATACTCAAAATATTTCCTTAGGCCGCTGAACACTGTGAACGCGTACCTTACGCCGCGCCCGGTTAGAGTGCTGGACACCTCCTCTTCAGTATCCTGAACCGATGTGGTTGAAACCCTGAATCGTTCAACCTCAACTTTGCTGAAAGGTCTATCGAAGCTGATCTTCTCGAGCAGCCTCACCGGCTCCCGGAGGAGGAACGCCTTCCTCGACCTCACCACGATGCCAACGTCAACTATGTAGTTAACCACCTCGTTAACGTATCCAAGGCTCACCCCGGTCTTTCTGGCCACTTCTCTCTGGGTGAACTCCGGGTTACCAAGCACGTATCGGACGACCCGGTAAGCCTTTCCAGATGTTAGCTTCAAGTTGCTCTAGATATTGGAAACATCCCACCGATATAAACATTCGGTAAAAACCGAACTGTTCGGTAAAAACCGAATATAGTTGTCGCTAACCCCCAACTTGATATTGTATTGAATTAAAAACCGGCATGCGTGTTTTCTTTACTGTTTTTGACCATAATATTCCTTTTTACGGTATACTGTGATCGAAAATGGATATGGATACTCCAAGAAGGTCGAACCCCACCGTATACAACAGATCCCATCGTTTACCCAACAGATATTCGGCCTCAGATAAGGCGGGCCACACCCTACTCCACTTTATAGAGATAAAACAGTAAAGACCACACGCAAGCTGCAGTCTCAGAAACCCCTCGACATCTGGCTACACGCCACCACTGAAGTAAACAATGTTACATGGATATGACGGCCTCCAAAATCCCACTTAATTGAACATCTAACCCCATATGAATCAAACATAGTATTCTGTCGGCCGAAGTGTTCGCTAGGTTTAATATACGTTCGCTATTAGCGAACGTTCGCAATCAGCGAACATTAATATACTATAGCGAACAGGCCCATATGATGAGGAAGGCAAAGAACATCTTCGAGCCAAAAGCATCACGTATCATAAGATGCCTATTAACCAACCCCGATGAGGCTTGGAGCATCAGGGGTATAGCTGATGAGGCTCACGTCAGTATCGGGTACACTCACGCCGTTACCGTCTCTCTCATGGAACTCGGCTATATCACTAGAAACGAAGCAAATCAAATAGAGCTGGTAAATCCGATAAATCTTCTAGAAAGATGGGCCAGCTACCACCAGTACCTGCATGAAAACCAAATAGATGAGTATTATACCTTCACGAAAAATATGGAAAAAATACTTGAAAAGCTGAAAAGAGTGAACTTAGATTATGCCTTGACTGCCCTATCTGGGGCCTACATGGTGTCACCCTATGTGAGGCCCACTATCGTGGAGATGTATGTGAGAGACGAGGAACAGAAACATAGCATCGTTGAGAGCTTAGAACTTGAGCCAACTACAAGCGATGGAAATGTCCGTCTGGTTCAACCCTTTGACGAAGGCGTATTCTACAAGACCCAGAATATGGGAGGCGTAAAGATAGTGTCCAACGTTCAGCTCTACGTGGACCTCGTCAACTACCCTTCAAGAGGGGAAGAGGCGGCCCAGAATATACTTGAAAAGATAAAGGGTGTTTGGAGCGCGTCATTGCTGGAGGGGTCAATAACTGTACGACAGGGACTTGACTGAGGCTTCAAAAGGCGCGCTTCTCGAGCTCTGCATGTCCCTCAGCCACTATAGACACGAGTTCATCCTCGTAGGGGGATGGGCTCCATACTTCCTCACAAGGCAGCACTTTGACCACTGTGGCTCTGTAGACATAGACTTCGTGCTTAAGCCATCGATAATCCCCAGGTACCACAGCATAAAAGAAGTCATCGAGAGTCTCGGCTACACGGCGACCAGGAACCCTTTCAGATTTGAGAGAGGATTAAATACACTAAAAGGAAAAGGCTTCAAGATCCACCTTGATCTACTTACCGAGCAGCCCAATCCTCAGCGCCACGTACAGAGTCCCCCTCGTCTCGACGCCCAGAGCCTCCGCCAGCGCCCTCCCGCAGGACTCGTCCATTAGCAACACCGTACCCAGCCCTCTGGCCAGAGCCATGGCCTGCGCCTCCCCGACGTGTATCTCCCTAGCACCCTCGGCCAACCTAAGAGAAAGCCCGCGTTCCTCCCCGTCGATGGCCTTAACCTTGATCCACCCCTCCTTTACCGCCTCCTCCACGGCTAAGGCGTCACTGAACCCCAGCCTAAGACCCTCCAGCGCCACCTCCCGGTACACCTCAGACGGAACAACGACCTCTAGGAAAAGCGCCTTCAGGAGCCCCACCCTGCCCGCCTCTGCCAGCCACATCAGCGGACCACTGTCGGAGACCGCTACCAAGCCTAGCCCTCTCTGAGGGCCGAGAGGTCGCGCTCAAGATCCCTCTCGCCGTACTGGAGGAGAACCCCCCTCTCGTCGAGCACCCGTAAAAAGTTCCAGAGAGAAACCCCTGCAGACTGAGCGGTCCTCCACCCCGTGGCCTCGCCTCGCCTATACAGCTCCACGGCGTTATCCAGATTCTTCTCCTTGATGCCCTTCTCCAAGAGCTCCCTGATGAGAGTGGACCTATCCTTACCCTCACGCGTGCTCAGCTCGTCCAGTTTCCTCAGGGTATCCTCCGACAGCCGGAGGCTTATGACGCCAGTCACCCCACACACCACGTAATACGAGAAATATCATCTGTAACATATAATCGTTCAGTGCAGCTTTTCCAATCATCGTCAGCCGACAACCCCGGCTAATAACACGGCGAAGAGCGTCTGCGCGCGTCTGTTTGGTTTATAAAAGGGTGTTGAAGAAGAGCTTGTACGTGCCGTGGGTCTGGGCCCGGTGCTGCGGCCTGAAGCCGAAGAGCACTATCTCGCCCTCTCCCACTCTGGCGACCACCATCGCGGGCTTCTTCCTCAGCTTCTCTTCCCCTATCAGCCAGCCGCTCTCCAGGAGGTCCCTCTCACCGTAGCTCACGACAACTTCGTAGCGGTCGTTCTCCCCGGAGGGAAGGATCTCGAAGGCGAGGCCGTCCCAGAAGAAGACGAGGCCCTCGGGCGGCATACCGTACCCCATGGGGTGGCAGCGGTCTATCTCGGCGTGGATGGTCGACCCGGGGCAGAAGAACTCCTTCGTGTCGAGGCCCTTGAGGACGTTCCTCACCTTCAGGCCGAATGTGTTCACCGCGAACACGCTGGAAGCGTTGATGCAGACAAGCCTTCCGCCGGCCCATACAAACTCCCTGAGGGACTCGACGCCATCCTCCCCCAGCCCGCTCCTGTACTCCGGGGGGAAGCTGGGCAGGGGGCGGCCCCTGGCTCTCGCATATTCCTCCAAGCCTTCTCCCGTGATCAACGCCTCGGAGTCGTCGGGTATGATGATGACGTCATATCTATCATGGAGGCCGCCCTCCCTGACGTCCTTGTCCATGATGGTCGTATAGGGGAAGCCGAACTGCTCCAACACCAGCCTCGTCCACCCCTCGTCGGCGTTCCCCCCGTAGAACCGCTGGAATAGGCCGATCCTTGGCGGGCCGACCTGCGTAGCCGACTCAGGTTCATCGGACATCGGATAGAGCGTGACACGCTTTTCCGTGGCGACCCGTCCCAGCTCCTCCTTCTCGACGCCTTTGACGATGAAAGCGCCCGGGGGGAGACGCGCATCGCCGCAGTCAAAGGATTCCGTGGACCGCCAGACATGCGCTCCCTTCACGAGTAGCTGATTCACGGCTGCGAAGCTGTCGTTGAGACGGGGATCCAGCGCATACCCGATCGTGGACTCGCCCTCCAAGCCTCCGCGGGGCCAGACGGGTTCGCTGACCTTGGATAGATCGGCCTCGAACCGACACTCTACAGGATCGACCCTTACCCCCATGAACTCGTGCATGGTGTCCGCCCCCTTGTCCTTGGGCCTCCTCGGGGTGCCGTCCTGATCCCGGGTCCAGGCGTTGTCCGGGTAGAAAGTCCTCCCGAGCAGCGATTTGATGAGGCCGTACTTGGGCTGGTCGAGCCTGACGACGTATGACCCCGCAGGGTAGGCGACGTCGTCCGCGGTGAAGCCCTCATCGGCGACGTGGATCTCGATGCCCTGGACGAGCAGCTTCTCAATGAGCTTGCCCGTCGTGACGGGGTCGTGCTGAGCCCTGGGCACGACATAGACCACCGTTTTAGAAGTCGCCCCTCTCTCGATCTGCCTCTTCGCCTTGAGGTAGGCGTTCCTGAGGACCATATCCTTGTACCGGGCGGCGATGTCGAGGGTCGCCCAGGCGCAGATCTTCTGCTGCTCCACGATCTCCCTGAGGGTCCACCAGCCCCCCTCCCACGGGTGGGGGAAGTTGACCTGGGCCGCGTAATCGGGGAAACTATAGTGGCCCCCCGCCAACTGGCCGGGGTGGACGTAGAGGGGGGTGGCTAGCTTGGCGCTCGCCGACTCTGTGAGCATCCCCGCGATGTTGTGGTGGTTGGTTATCCTGTGCCATCCGAAGTGGCCCCAAGCTGGGAAAGGCATGGCGCCCCCGATGACCCCGGTCTTCCCCGCCTCCTCGAGCATGTAGGCCTGGTGAGCCCCGTACCATGCGTGCTCCCTGTAGACCAGGGGGTCCGCAAGGGGCCTGAAGGGCTCACAGTAGGGAGGGATGTAGAACCTCGCGCCGTAGCTGCCCATGTGGTGGTGGTCGACATAGGCCTGGGGTACCCATCTCCGGAACAGGATCTCGGCGACGTACTTGGACTCCTGGAGGTTGGTCTGGAACGCGTCCCTGTTGTTGTCGTGGCCGGCGTACTTGTGGTAGAGCCACGGCATCATGACTCCCTCGTACTCGGTTCCCAGCGTCTGGTTGTACCAGTCGGTGACCATGATCTGGCCGTCGGGGTTGAAGCAGGGCACCATGACGAAGATGACGTTCTCCAGGATCCTCGCGGTCTCCTCGTCGTCCTTGGTGAGGAGGTCGTACGCGAGCTCCGGGGCCATCTGGGTGCCCCCGATCTCGGAGGCGTGGAGGCTCATCGACTGACAGACCACGGCCTTCCCCTCCTCAATCAGATCCGTGACCTCTCCCTCAGTCAATCCGCGAGGGTCGCTGATCTTGAGGTTGATCCCCCTCAGGCACTCCAGGTTCGCCAGGTTCTCTGAAGACGAGATTATCACCTCGAGGAAGGGCTCACCCTCGGTGCTGGGGCCCATGTCGTTGACCTTTATCTTGTCGCTCTGGTCTTGGAGCAGGTAGAAGTACTCGACGATCTTGTCCCAGCGAGCGATCTTCCTGTCGCCCCCCATCCTGTAGCCGAAGAATTCCTCGGGGGATGTCAATTCGGACATTATAGTTTACCACTAAAAAGGGTTCACCGTGACGATAAAAGCTATTCAGATTGAGGAAAGGATGAAGATATCCGAAAGAGCCCTGTAGTCGCAGGGATTCGGCTACGCTGACCACATGGAAAACCCAGCATCACCCCAGATGTAACGGCATTCATAAAAAGGTAAAAAGGTTTTAGCCACCATGGTTCGGGAACACCGCGAGCCTTCTTCCATGCGGATCAAAGGAACTATAATAGACCTCGAGTCAACAGGCGAATTCGATAGAGAGTACCCCTCCTGGGACCCGAGGCAGTACGCCAACATCAGCCCAACGATCTTCGGCTACATAACAGGCGAGACCCTGATCCAGCACTGCGCAGAAGGAGAGGAAGAGATCCAAGACATCGTCGAGATCATGAAAGACGCTCTACCCGGGCTCGAAGAACCCTTCTACGCCCTGAACTGCAACTTCGAGAAACACGTCATCACAAACACATGCGGACAGATACACCCATTCCTAGACGTACGGGAAAACAAATACTACGGCTCAAAATGGGCGATAAGAGAACAGCTAGGCATCCCCACCTACGACGACCCGTTCCACGGCGACGGCCTCCGATGCATGCACGAATGGCACCAAGGCAACTACGACGACTGCCTGAGGCACAACCGCGCCTGCCTACTCATCGAAAGAGACATCCAAGAGCATGCAAGAGAAATTAATCCAAATTTCTATTGATAGAGTCTTATCAAGGTCTAGAGAATTTCTAATGAGGATTTTGATTTTTCTCTCTTTCTTGAAGAGACGAAAAGGTCTTCTGTCTAGCTTTTGCTGGGTGCTGGTTGGCTGGCCCTCGATCATGCTGGTTCTTGAGACCTATCTGTTGAATGGACTTTCTCCCGAGCTGCTCTCCAGGTAGGCTTCGAGCCTTGATAAGTGTACGCGGTCTTTGAGCCAACCAGCACCCAGAGGGAGGTGAATGGATGAGGTATACAGGTGCGCTGACCCGGTGAGTCGTGGTCGTGCGCGCGATTGGAGGAGCCTGGTGGCTCAGTCATGTTGCCCCTGGATGGGCGGATAGGCTCTTGCAATTGTCTTCACGGAGGGGCTGAGGGGGAAGGGATAAATACGCCTTCATATAGGCGCAAACTATGAGTGTGGGCCGGGGTTTGGGGATAGTGAAGCTAAGGGCTCAGCCAGTCATATCTATACATGCATGGTGAAGAGGTTTTTATCAGGTTAATATAGGCGCGTTCGTCCACTACTATTTTATATTGAAAAACCATTGATAAACCGTGTCTAAAGAAATAGTTTGGAATTGGATCGAAGAACACAAACAGGAATTCATTGAGGTAGCGGACAAGGTATGGGAGTACGCTGAGCTGGGTCTCGTCGAAACTAAATCAAGCAAATTAATAGCAGAAAAGCTCGAAGAGCACGGCTTCAGTGTGGAGCACGGCATCGCCGGCATGCCCACAGCTATCTACGCCGAGTGGGGGAAGGGGGCTCCCGCACTGGGCTTCCAAGGCGAGTACGACGCCCTCCCAGGCCTCAGTAACAAGGTCAAGCCCGAAAAGGATCCACAGGTTAAGGGAGCCCCAGGGCACGGCTGCGGCCACAACATCCATGGATCCACAGCCCTCGCCTGCACAGTAGCCCTCCGCCACATAATGGAGGAGGAAGGCATAGAAGGAACCATAAAGTTCTACGGAACCCCTGCCGAGGAAAACTACGCTGGCAAGGTATTCATGGTACGGGAGGGCCTCTACAACGGCTTGGATGCCTGCCTAAGCCATCACCCATCCACTATGAACACGGCCCGCCTCAGCAGCAGCAACAGCGTCAACGGCGTGAAGTTCGTCTACCGCGGCAAGACCGCGCACGCTGCAGCAAGCCCAGAGCAGGGACGGAGCAGTTTAGACGCCATCGAGCTCATGAACGTTGGTGTCAACTATCTCCGGGAACACATCATCTCTGACGCAAGGATCCACTACGTTATCGAGGAAGGGGGCGGTCAGCCCAACGTGGTCCCCGACTACGCCCGTTCCTGGTACTACATCAGGGCACCGGAGCGGGACCAATTGGATTCAATTTATGACCGTGTTGTCAAGATCGCGAAAGGTGCAGCCTTGATGACCGAGACCGAGCTGGAGATCCAGTTCATCGACGCCCTGTACAACATACTTCCTAACAAGAGCCTCGCCGAGCTTGTGGTCAAGAACATGAGGGAGGTAGGCACCCCAGAGTATACCGAAGAGGAGCTGGATTTCGCAGCTAAGATTGGCAGTCACTTTCCTAAGCAACAGAAGATCGACAGTCTACGGAAGGCTAAAGTGCCCAACTGGGAGAAATACGTTGATGTAGACTTGGTCACCGACGTATTGAACCCCTGGGGAGAAGGAGAAACTAGCCCTGGATCAAGCGACGTGGGAGACGTATCTTGGGTATGTCCCACCTTAGAGTTCGGTGCCACCTGTAACGTTCTAGGAGCTCCTGCCCACAGCTGGGCTTGGGTAGCAGCGGGAGGCAGTAGCATTGGTCACAAATGCTTGGTGTTTGCAGCTAAAACCATGGCAGGGGCAGCGTTAGAGCTACTTACAGATCCTGAGCTGCGGGAGAAGGTCAAAGATGAGCATAAGAAACGCCTCAAAGGACGAGAATATAAAACACCTTTGCCCGAAGGATTAGAGCCTCCCTTAGAGATCGCTGAGAGGAACTGGGAGAAAACTCCGAAACAAACAGATTAAACCCCTTTTTTCTATAGAGTTTCGCGCACGTATGCAAATGCATACTCGCAGGAGTAACCTTGGCTATATCGGCTTCGAGTATTAAATAATTCAGTAAACCTTAGGCTTAATTGGATTTTCTGGCTGTAGAACGGCTTTTTTATTAATATATGGAAGTAATTCTACCCGGTAGCCCAGTATCATGATAAATTACGACGTGTTATCCAGAAGGCCCTCGATTTTCAGGTCCTTCACGGGCCTCGAGGTTCCCGAATTCCACGATGCCGTCTACACAAAGATGCAGGAGTCATACGTCTCATACGAGGAGAAACGGCTCCACAGGGAGGACAGGAAACGAGGGATCGGGGCGGGCCACCCCCTCAAGCTACCCTGCCCCATCCGTGTCGGATACACCTGAACGGGTTGCCCAGCCCTAGGCAAAGCTGACTCTGGCTGAATAGCCTTCGACGCGCTCTTAGGCGTAAACCTTGGGCAACCAGACCCGGACGGGTCTACGGCCACACCACTAAGCGTGCACAACCCATCCTTAAAATAAACACAGTCCCCATGGACCGGGTGTCCGTACCCTGCTGAAAAAGCCATTCGACTATTCCCTCCTACCCGAGCGATATACTTCACTCAAAAAAGAGGAGGTACAACCATCTGCCTCTTCCGCCGCCCCCCTTCCTCTTCGACGACCCAACCCATAGCCGCCGTAAGGATAACTCCTAGAGGCGTAGCCATAGTTTCTTGGGTACGCTGACTGGATCGGCGGCGCCGCTGGAGGTACGGAAGGAACGTGACCTCCATACCCGTATCTAATAAGTGGCCTCCTAAGTCCTGTCGCAGGGTCTGCACAGTTTATTAAGACCCCGTTGGGGCCTCTGCAATCTCCTCCAAGCATATCAGGTCTTAATTGTGTGCATATGCACATTGTTAAACGTTGTAGATTTTGTAAATACCTTCTTGGTACGAAAACCTGGAATCGTTGTTTTTTTGCTATGAACAGTGTCTTAGATATCACGATATCATGTTTGCTGTTAATCTACCTTGATTAACCTCCATTCTCTATAATCTATCATCACCTTGATGTATCCCCTTAACATCTCATCCACCTCCGCTTCACCTGTGTCAACCCTCAAACAACTTAATTTATCCATCTTATCTCTCGTGGCCACGACGACGACACTCTCTTTCCCGACGGACCTGAGCACCTCAGACGAGAACTCTTGATTCCCCCTCCCAAAAATGAAGCCTTGACCTCCGATGGGAGAGACGATTATCCTTGCTTCCTCAAACCTCGCTAAGAGACCCAGTATCTCCTTCTCGTTAAGATCTTCGCCGACAAGCTCACCACCATACACAGCGTCTACCCCCAACAACGTCTTGCCGACCCCCAGCTCATCAGCGATGGTTCTAGTCGTCGTTCCGGGCCCGAGCAGATACAAGACCTCACCCTCCATGTCTTCCACGACGCGCTTGGCGATGGCTCTCTGGTTTTCTATCTGTGACTCCCGGGGGCGGGAAGGCTCCTTTCCTGCCTGAACGAGATCTCTCACGGTGGGGACCTTCATATAGCCATACAATTTTACGTCAAGCCTGGACTTTCTGAAGGCCTCCTCATTTATGTCCAGCACCTCCTTCTCGACGATCTCAACGGCTCCCCCCACAAAGGCGTCGACCACCTCAGCCGCCGCCTCTGCGCTGACCGCGAACACCGAGCCAAACATCTTCACGCCCGACGGGACCCCCAACACAGGCTTCTTTGATCCAACAACGTCGAAGACGTCTCTAGAAGTTCCATCCCCACCGACAAACACGAGGATATCTACGCCCTCTTTCATAATCTCTCCTACAAACCTCTTCGTATCCTCCGCCGATGTGGTTTCCCCGCTGCCCGGTGAGCCCGATACACGGAATTTAATCCCTGATTCTTTAACCAGGTTTTCGCCCATGACCCCCGGCGCCGATACGATGAAGATCATATTCCTGTTCTTGATGCTAGACAGGAACCTCCTCCCCCTTTCAGGGGTGACGGGCCCAGCACCAAGCCTCAGTGCTTCAATGTAAGCGTCTCCATCCGTCCCTTTCAGACCAACGGCGCCGCCCATGCCCGCTATAGGATTCACCAGAAACCCTAGCCGTATCACCTTATGTCACACCTGTAAGGGGTTCCCGAACCATATAAGAAGTGATAAACCTATGAAACACACTGACAATTCCCTTCATCATAGGATGATTGCCTTAATGAACGGCCTACAGGACACTGGTTCGCTAACGCATAACCCTAAAACCTAAACCTCGAATACCTCAGAAAGACATCTTACGACAGGGACGGTTGATCAACCTCGCATAGTGCCTGCGCACTCGACCCCCATCGAACCATCAAGGAAAAAAACCTCGACTCACCTGTGCTTGCAACGATAAACAGTGAGCCAAATTCGATGTCAAAACAGTTGTTTTAAAGCCCATTTAATGGCTGGATGGTTTCGTATCCCAGGATTCATATCTTCTAGCTCAAGCAGATTAGGCTCGAACCTTTTCTCCGAGTAGAACAACTCGATGCATCGCCTCTCATTCATCGTCAAGCCGTCGATCAAAGCTTCGCTGTACTGAGTGGCTCTAGCCTTGATTTCCTAAAAGTCCGCTGGTCGATGGACCCTAAGCACGGCGCGAAGCGCTTCATCGACTCCGATACCATGGATGACTCTCCCCGGATCAATGTCAGTCAAGGGGCGGTCAAGGCTCATGAGGCTCTCCAATACCCCGCATTTCCGTAGCTTGGTCTGGTTAACCTCTGCCCCTGAGATGACGTGTACGTCATAGAGGTCTCTCGGCGTGGCTCGGTCCAGCAAGGTGATCCACTTATTGGAGTAGATCTCCTCCGTCCATGGGGTCATGACGGTGTGTCGCGTGTCGTTCCCCAGGTGACGGAAGCTCATGCGTGCATCTGTATCCAAGATCGGCATTCGCCGCATGTAGCCCGTCTCGATCTTGAAGCTGTCCCTGTCCCCAAGGTGGTTGATGTACCTGACTGTGAATCTGCTGAGAGGATATGATGGATCGATCTTGATGTCTTCCTCCCTGTATGTCTATGACCTGAGCACCTGTTTGAAGGCGGCGTCGATTTGGTCACGTACATCGCCCCAGTCCTTGCCCTCGTCGACGTGTCTATAGTTGAAGTCGATGTCAACTGAGAGCCGAGGTATACCTGGGAAGTGGATGAGGTTGAGGGCTGTTCCCCCGTATAGCGATAGTCTCTTGATCAAGAAGGGGATGGCTGAGATGTCCTCGAGTATGTCCGATATTCTGCAAACTTTTTCGATCTCATCTTCCTGGAAGCCGTGCTTCTCGGCTAGTCTCTGGATGTCGTATGGCCGCTTCATACTGGATGCCCCTTGTGGCATCCTCTACGCGTATTGGTACGTACAGCCGCCATTTCTTGTTTAGTTCTCCTGGTGTGCCTCTTTGAAGGTACATGTTTGGGGGGGTTAAGTGGGCTGTGAAGCGGCTGAGGGGTTCATCTGTGAGGTGGTGATAGTAGATGGACTCGTCTCTAAGCTTCTCGAGGGCCCACCCCACTTTACGGAGGAGCACCTGCTTGTTTCTTTTAAGGGTCAGGTCTGCTATGTGGTTGAAGTCCAGCCCCGGTAGGCTCTGGAGGCTTTTGAGTGCTTCCTCCCAGCCTCCCGCGTACCCGGGTTTGTCCAAGCACTCGACGAATAGGCGCTCCTTGCCGCATACTCTTACCTGGTGACCCAGGTGGCTGCGGGTCTCTACGTCCGTCTCGATGTCTTCCACCAGGACTGGTCTGTAAGTATGGTTCAGGCTACTGAACTCGTTGAACCGGTTACGGGGGTGGACACACACGTAAACTGTGTTCCAGAAGCTGTACGCTGTGCCGTGGAACTCCAAGGCCGTGTGGTATCCCAAGTAATAATCATCCCGTATCTTTGACGCTACGAGGAACCTGTCTGCTGTTGGCTGGGTCTGACCGGGCTGTTTGACTGCGTATAGGTTTCTCCTGATTCTGTGGATGTATCCTCGACGCTGAAGGCTGTGGACGTGTTTCCTGTAGACGTAGTCGGTGGTCAGTCGTCGGCCCATTATCTTCTCTGTGATCCGAGTTATGTCTTGGAGGGTGACTACCTTAGCCTGTGTTAGCTGCGAGTACAGCTCATCAAAGACCTGCATCTTTACACCTTATTAACGTTATATGCCATATTTAGGGATATAAAGTTAATTAAACGTAAAATGTTAAGGCTTATGGTTCTCCTTTAGTTTCTCTAGATATTGGAACATTCCACCGATAGAAACGTTCGGTAAAAACCGAACAAAGGTGTCACTAACCCCCAACTAGATAGTGTGTTGAATTAAAAACCGGTGTGCGTGTGTTCTTCACTGTTTTTGACCATAATATCCCTTTTTACGGTATAATGTGATCAATTATACGATCAAAACCATAAACGGTTTCAGGCACATCGGCACCCAACAGAAGCTCCAGGGAAACCGTTGTAGAGCGGATAGTATAGAGCCGCTCATGGTTCGAGCTTGACCAGATCGCTGATCAGCATGACCCTCAGCCCCTCCACCCTCGACAGGCTTCTGTCGTTGGTGATGAAGGCGTCCACCTCCGCCTCCAGGCATGACGCCAGCTGCAGGGCGTCGGGCAGCCTCAGCCCGTGCCTCGCCCTGAGCCCCGCGGCGGTCACCACCATCTCCACGCCGACCGGAGCCAGTGACAGGTTAGGGAAGTTCTCCATCCAGTACCTGTAGTCGGCGGCGGCCGCCCCGTCTCCCAGCGCCATGGGCCGCACCAGCACCTCGGCCAAAGACAGGACCGACGTGGAGGCCCACAGCTCACCCCCCTCGATAAGCCTGAACAGCGCGTCTGTGAACCCCACGTACATAGGGTTCGCCTCGAGGTGGTATATGAAGCACATAGAGTCTAGGCCCACGCCGGTGAGGCCCTTGAGCCCTAGCCCCGTCTCTCCCACCCTCCTCGAAGCTCCTCCAGATAACTCTCCGCGTCGACGCCCTCCCAGACGCCTCTGTGCAGCCCCCGTCCGTACTCCGTGAAGCTCTCGGGTCTCCTCCGCATGAGTATGGTGCCGTCCTCCACCTCGACGATGAGGGTGTCCCCCTTGCCGAGACCTATCTTCTCCCTCACCGCCTTCGGGATCACCACCTGGTACTTGCTGCTCACCTTCACCTCGGAGACCATTTAAAACACCCATCAAATAAGTAAAACAAGATCAATATATTTCTTACCTAAGCATCATATGTAAGACAAACTCGATGAACACCTTCTCCCCGAGTAGACCATGCAGCTTCAATCACCTAACTGATATCCGTCACCGGAAAAAATGCTTATAACAAGTAACCAATTATAAGGGAAAAGCAAAGTCGTCGACCCAGCGAACCCCGGAAAAACGCTTATAGTAAGTAACCAACTATAAGGGAAAAGTCAACTCGTCGCCCGAAAAAAACGCTTATAGTAAGTAACCAACTATAAGGGAGACGCCTAGACGCCGATGCACGGCGCCAAGTAGTAGACGAGCCTGCCCTGAGGGATCTCGAACTCCATCTTTATCGGCATGTCCGTCGACAGCTCCAGGGTAGCAACCTCGCTGTTGGCCCCAGCCGCGCTGGCGATGTCGCTCAAGTAGCTCAGCGTGAACGTGGCGCTGCTGTCCTCATCCACCTTCAACTCCAGCAGGTCGTCGCTGTCACGCGTCCACTCGCTGAAGCTGCTCCCCATGTCCCCCTCGGCGTTCACCTTGAACAGGTCGCCCTCAACCTCCACCCGGACGTGCTCCGACACCAGGCTCGCGTCCCTTATCGCCATCCGCAGCGCGTCCGTCGTCACCCTAGCCTTCGCCTTGAAGAAGATCTTCGGCTGAGGCACCTCCTCGTCCAGAGGCTCCAGGATCGGCATCTCGAACCGCCGGCTGTGGCCGCCCCGCTTGCAGTGGATCACCAGCCGCGCCTTCTCGGTGTTCAGCACTATACGCACCTGCTCGTCCCTGTCCACCCTGTCAAGGAACCGTAGGAACTCCTTGATGTTAATGCTCAGCTTAGGCTCCCCCTCGCACCTATAGCTGTCGAAGAAGGTGCCCGGTAGCTCGAAGTCCACCATGGCCACGTGGCTCGGGTCCATGGCCAGCAGCTTCAGCTGCGCCTCGTTCATGGTGAAAGTCCCCTCCTCCACGATGACGCTAAGCGCCTTCACCAGGCTCCTGAAGGGGTCGATCCGTGAAACCTCAACCTCAAACAACGTCAAACCACTCAAATATACAGTGATGCTGCAATCTAGATAGACTCAAGCCCATAAAAATACATTGATTAGCTGTAGTCACGCCACGTGTGCCCGCACTTGGTGCACCTGTAGAACTGGGTCATGCTCTCGTCGATGCCCCGGGTCTGCACCATCCACCAGTACGCCTCGTTGTTCCCACACTTCTCGCACAGCGCCTTCGTCTTCGGCATAGTCGAGAGCTCACGCTCCTTCTTGCCTATGACGATGATCTTGTCACCCTCGTCGTTCTTCCTTGGGATGGTCCGGGTCTCCTCCAGAGGCTCCTCCCACCCGCATCTGGGGCAGACGTAGCAGCGCCTAGCGTTGTCGGCGGCGCAGAACGCCCCGCACTTCGGACAGAACTTCACCCGACGGCCTCCGTCTTTTTCTACTCCGGAAGCTATTATTATTAAACCTTGTGTAGTACGGATAGCTCCTCCGCGACGAGGGACGCCACGCGGAGAGCCTCTGGGAAGCCCTCCACGGAGCACGTGTCGAGGACCCTCTCGGCGTCGCCCCGCCCAAGCCCCATGGAGGTCACCGTAAGCCCGCGCCACAGAAACATGTAACGTTCATCCAGCTCGCCGCCCGCCCGCGTCAACCCCAGAACCGGCTTACCGGTCCCAGACGCCAAGGCGTCCAAGTCTAGCCCTACCTCGGGGGGCAGCTGATCCATGTCCACGGCTATCACACGTATCTGGTTAAAGTGGGCGGAGTCCCTGATCATACTCGCCGCGGCGGCGGTGATGTCCTGCGACGTGGAAGAACAGCATAGAACCCCGTCCATCCCCAGCCTACCCCTGTAGACCACGCCCACACATACATATGAGCCGTCCAGAGGCTCGGCCGCCAAGCCGAGGACCCTGATCTCCTTCTTGACCTGACGGATGCGCACCAGTTTCAAGCAGCCACCCCCAGGGATGGATCAAAAATAGTTAGGAGACGGTCTCTGCTAAGCTTTTCTCGAAATCGGCGAGGAACTCGTCGAGCTTGCCGTCGGCATTCGCCACGGCCTTCTTGATCGTGTCGAGGTGCCTCTCCCCCCTCCTCAGCCTTATGAACAGCTTGCTCCTGTCCATCAGGGGATGCGGCTTGCTGTACCCAGCCATCTCCACGTTTTTATCCTCGAGCAGGCTGTCCTGCAGCAGGTTCAGCAGCGTATGCCCCTCGCCGCTGAACTCCATCTCCATGTACTTACCTTCCTGCTTCACTATGTTTATCTTCACACCAGCTCCTCCTTGCCGTAGCTCCTGGCTGTCTTCCTCCGCTCCACCCTCCCGCAGTCAGGGCACGTCAGCCTCCCTCGATCAAGCTCAAGGAGGCCCCCGCACCTGCTGCAGTAGGCGTATACGACGCCGTACTCCGGGTCCGCGAGGCTCATCTGGTTTAGCCTGTTCTTGACGTTCACTATCCGTCCCTTAACCGTGTCGCCGTTCCGGAGGGCCATGTCGATGTTCTTCGTGTAGTCGCGGCTGATGTCGCTTATGTGGATCACCCCGCTGTACGTGGGGTGGATGTGTCTGCCGTTGAGCATGAATATGTTGATGCGGGCGTCTCTCCGGGCCACCGAGCCGACCTCGGCCACCGCCAACATCCCCTCCATGGGGACGATTATCTCCGGCGTCTTCTTCATGACGGCGACCGACCTGTTCGCGCCGTCGTGCCTCGTGACCCCTATCTCGGCTGATCTGACCTCCCCGTCACTCTGGTACGTGCCCTCGCCTTCGTTGTACTCCTCTATCACGGCGAGCCTCTCCCCGGGGAACACTTCTTTTTCCTCTATCTCGTGCTTCTTAGCCATCTCTGTTTCCTTCTTCTACGTGACTTGCCCCGGTTTTGCGCCCCGGGGAAACGTTGTGGTTGAGCGTGATGCGATCCAGAGGGATCGGGGCTTCTATGCATACAGTTTGTAATAAACCCAGCGGTCACCCCAAGTACCCGTCGCCCCAGATGTCCTCCCATCTACGGTCGCCGAGCACCACCTCCGCCTCCAGCACCGTGAGAATGGGCCTGTCCACACCGCTCACGCCGTCGACGGATACCCTGGGGCACGCCGTGTTGACGAAGGCCTGCGCCTCGACGAAGTTGTTCAGGTGCTCCGCCCTGACCTCGTCCAGGTATATGATAACCGCCTCGCAGCCCTTCGCGGCGAACCTGCTCTGAAGCGTCTCGGCGACCATGGTCGCCCGCTGCCCGGGCTTCGAGGAGACGAGCACCCCTATCCTCTCGGCGTCCCTGGCGGCGGCTACCTGGGCCACACGCTTCTTAGCGAGCTGCATCAGGTCGTCCTCCGTCATCAGGCTCACCGCGGCGTTGAACGGGTTGGCGACGACCACCGGCTTACCGGTGCTCAGGATAAGCCCCTTGGGGTGGAACTCGCCTCCGCCGACGTAAAGGTACGCCTCGACGTCCCCAGCCACAACCTGGGCGTTACGGTAGTAGCAGCCGAGAACCTGACCCGGGTAGGGCGCCCTCTCCGCCCCCTCCCCAACGTACACCGTGAAGCCTCTCCCCCGAAGCGCCTCCCTTATCTCGTCCACCATGTGAACGTGCTGCACCGTGGTGACGAGCCCTATCCGTCGCCATCGACGCAGGAGGGGGGCGGCCTCCTCCACTAGGGCCTCGGCGTCCAGATCGACCTCGGCGTGGACGTAGATGACAGGTACGTCGCCGTCCGCCGTCATACGGCTGTGGCCGTAGTGGACTATAAGATCCGCTGATAGCTCCCTCGCCTGGTTCACCGCCAGGTCGCAGGCCCCGTAGCATGAGTCCCCGCTGAGGAACACGTGGGCACCTGTGCTCTCTCTCAGCGCCTTAACCATCTGGAACGCGAGGGGCCGCAGACCGTCAGGCAGCTGGATCAGAACCCGGTCTGCCCCCCGCCGCCTGATCTCCTCAACGACCCTCTCAAGCTCTAGATGGTACAACTGCTTCACATGAATGTGTGGCTGAGAAGTATTAAGATATGATACGCTGCTAGATCTCCGACTCGATGATCTTCGTCCGTACCGGGAACTTGGCGCCGGCACGCTTCAGGGCCTCCTTGGCGTAGCCGATGTCCTTCTTGTTGACCTCCGCGATGATGATGGGGCTCCTCTGCTTTATCCTGGCCGCCATGGCGGTGGGCTTCCCGTAGGCCTTCTTCATGCCCTCCTGGAAACGGTCGGCCTGAGCCACGTTGACCCTCTTGTGCTCCCTTATTATCTGGTGGGGGAACGTCACTATCTTGAGCATGAAGTTCTCCCTGCCCAAGTTGGTCTCCAGCACCCTGTTGGCCGCGATCCTAGCCGACTCCAGAGCGTTGTGGCGTATCTGAACGTCCTTGAGGTTGATGAGCTCCAGCCTGTGGCTGAACTCGCCGCTGGTGTTCCCCATGGTGAACTTGACGATCTTGCTCCCCGGTATTCCGCCCATGTACTTGCGCCGTGTGAACGCCATGTTCTTCTTGTACTTGAATGTGCTAGCCTTCATCGCTTGTCTCACCACATAACATATGTAGATTCTTAAAAAGATAATGCAATTTCCCGGGGTGCGGGCTATGGTGGAGCCTCTTCCTCCTGCTTCTCCGCCTCAGCTCCCTCGGCGTCTTCCTCAAGAGCCTCGGGAGCGACGCGCTCACTGGGCTTGAGTTCGATGGCCTGAGCCTCGGCTGTTTCTTTAACTCGTTTTACCTGTGAAAGCACCCTGACGAGGAGACCAAGGATCAGCAGAGACAGCGCCAACAAGACGAACAGGATCAGATACTCATTCATCGCTATCCGTGAGAATCAATAGTTATAGATACTTGAAGGTTTCGCGGCTCACATGGGCCGGGTGAAAATGTAGTACTTCTCCTCTTCGCTGAGCTCCTTCAACACGCGTCGAGATATCAGCTTCACCGGGTCCGTCAGGTTGGCCCTCTTCTTGAGGTCCTCGAAGCTCTCGAAGGGGTACCTCTCCCTCAGGTCTAATATCTGGAACATGAGCCGCTTTCCTATCCCGGGTATGAGCTCCAGGCTGTGCATCCTAGGCGTCAGGGACTGGCTGTTGTTCACGAACTCCACGAAACGCTTCTCGTTGTTCTTGACTATCTCCTCTATGACGAAAAGCAGCTCAGCCTTGGCGGCCGAGGTAAGCTCGTCGTAGGTGACCCTGCCCAGGATGTGCCCCACCAGGGCCCTATCCCCCTTCCCGACGAATATCCTGTCATGGATGTTGTACTCGGCGTCCCGCCTCGGGGTGGCCTCCAGTATGGTGAAGTAGTCCTCCCCTATGAGCTGGATCACCCCGGTCGCGGAGTGGCTTGAACGAGGCGCCCCCGGTCGGCCGTGCGGCAGATAATCTAAGACGTAGGCGTACTCCTCGTACTTCTTCTGCTCTCTATACAAGCCATGTGCCTCCTGCAGGGTGGTCTCCGGGTAGTTATTCCTCTACCCGGTATTTTTCAATTATCCCTAAAATCTTTGCCAAGGTGTCCTCGGCGATGATCCTCTGCCTGCCGAGGAAGGTGCGTATCTCGGGGATGCTGCCCGGCATGGCGTTGACTATCTGTACCGCGAGGCTTCGGTCTATGTCTGCGTCCTTCAAGAGCTCCTCCGTGAGCTGCTTCGCGGTCTCGCTGTCCAGCTTGCTGAACCTTATGGTGTACTCCAGCACCCGTCTCTGAAGGGGGTCAAGCTCCTCGGCCTTGTCTATCAGCAGCTTACGGGCCTCGGCGACGGTGATCTCCTTCTTCTCAGTGACGGACATCTCTAAGCTTCCTGGTGCTTCCGAATGTGTTCAGGGGTCGTGATTATGGTCTTCACGGTCTTCCTCTGCGGGATCTCCAGTATATAGGCGCGTCCCCTCTTTCCCACGACGGTGGCTACCTTGCCCTGGTAACGCTTGTGGGGCATAGCCTTGTGGATGCCGGAGTCGATGTTTATGACTACCTTCTCGCCTTCCTCGTACTTCGTCAGCAGCCTGCTCAGGGGTAGCCTCCCCTTTTCCCTGACCTTCTTGGTGAGGGCACTCCTGCTCTTTCTGCGTGTTCCGCTACTTTTTCCCATTTCTGTGTTCTCCTATCCAAACCTGAAGGGCATCTGGCGCCTCATCCTTCGGCTGCCCTTCATCTGTCTAAGCATTTTCCTCATAGTGTTATACTGTTTTATAAGTTCTCTTACTTCCCGCTCGTCCGTGCCGCTTCCCCGGGCGACGCGCTGGATGCGGCTTCTGTTGAGGATCTTGGGGTCCTCCTTCTCCTCGACGGTCATGCTCTGGATGATAACCTTATATTTAGCAAGCCTCTCCTCGGCGTCCTCCATCTCGTCTGTGGGCAGCTGGTAGCTCATCCCGGGTATCATGCCCAGCACCTTCTGGAGGGGCCCCATGTTGCTCATGGCCTCGAACTGGTTATACATGTCCTGGAGGCTGAACTTGCCGCTGAGCATCGCCACCACGTCCTTCTCCGATACGGGGACCTCCGCCTCCTTGACCTTAGCGACGAGGCCCTCTATGTCCCCCATCCCCAGGAGCCGCCCGATGAACCTGCTGGGGACGAAGGCCTCCAGGTCCTCGACCTTCTCCCCGGTGCCGATGAACTTGATGGGTGCCCCGGTGGCCGCGACGCCGCTCAACGCGCCTCCCCCCCTCGCGGTGCCGTCCAGCTTTGAGACCATGATGCTGCCTATGTTGGTGGCCTCCTTGAAGGCCGTGGCCTGGGCGGCCGCCTGCTGGCCGATGGTGCCGTCGAGGACGAATATGATCTCGTAGGGCTTCACGGCGGCCTCTATCATCTGCATCTCCTTGATGAGGCTCTTCTCCTCCTTGTGGCGGCCGGAGGTGTCCAGGATTACGACCTCACTGTCACGGAAGTGCTCGACGCCCCGCCTTGCGAGGGCCACCGGGTCCTTGGCGTCCTCCTCGCCATAGAATGGGACCTTGATGCTCTCGGCTAGCTGCTTGAGCTGGTTGTAGGCCCCGGGCCTGAAGGTGTCGGCGCATATGAGGCCCACCTTGAGCCCCCGCTTCTGGTAGTAGCGGGCGAGCTTGGCGCCCTGCGTGGTCTTGCCGCTTCCCTGGATGCCCACCATCATGAGGACGTTCTGTCTCCCGGGCTGTATCTTGAGATCCTCGGGCTTCTCGCCCACGAACCTGGTGAGCTCGTCGTAGATGACCTTAATGAGGTGCTCGCGGCGGCTGATGCCTGGGGGCAGCTTCTCTTCGAGGGTGCGTCTCTGGATGTTCTGGCTGAGCTCCATCACCAGGCTCACGTTGACGTCGGCCTGGAGGAGCGCCCTCTGGAAGTCCCTGACGAGCTCCTTCACCAGCGCCTCGTCTACCACTGGGGCTTTGATGATCTTCTGTATGGCGTTGTATAGGTTGCTTCCCAGCTTCTCCAGTACCACTGCGTACACCCGGTAATGTGTTTAGACTAGGTCATGTCATATAAATATCAAGTATCCCGGGTGTCCTTATCCCCGGTCCGTCTCGGCTACATCGGTTTAATCCCCTGACCGGGCTTAACCTGTAACCGGTGTAGATGAGACCCAGCTACATCCTGCCCTTTCTCCTCGTCTCCATCCTGATACCCACGCTGAACCAAAGCATGGAGCCTGACATACTTCTACAGCTACACTCGTTCAACGTCACCCAGTCGGGCCCCGAAGTAGAGCTATGCGGCGAGGTGTGGCTGGAGAGCTCCACCCCAGAGATGGAGTACTGCAGCCTCGATCTGATCGTCGACGGCTTCATCGTGGAGGCCATGTGCTGGAGCGACCTACCCGACGTCCCCTGGGCGCACCCCGCCGTCACCGCCCCAACCGTCCTCTACATGAACAGGACGATCACCCTCAGAGAGGGTGTACACGAGCTCCAGCTGGAGAGCTACGCGCGGAACACCGAACACGAGTGGACGCGGTACACCTCACCGACAGTCACGCTGGCCCGTGGGCGGGGCGACGGGTCCTTGCAGGACATCTGCTTCATAAAAGTGAAGACTGGGGAGGCTGGCTCGTCGCGGACGGTGTCGGCCTCCATCAACTACACAAGCCCCCTCGGAGCGGTCAAGTTCAGTTACGGCCTGCTTGTAGACGGGGAGGCAGCGGAGATGCGTAGCTGGAAGACTACCTCAGGCGGCCTCGACACGTGTCTCACAGTCCACAAGAGGTACGCTCTCAACGCCTCCGATCCGCCTGACCGGGTGCAGCTCTACGCAGCGGTGAAAGACCGATACAATAATACCGTGCTGAGGATATCGCGTCCTATACCTTTCACGGGTGCTTCAGACGCGGCCGAGGAGCAGGGAACCTCTGAGGCACCCGGCGGAAACGTGACCCTCCAGCAGATAACGGCTGCGGGTAGATTCGGGAACTCGACCACCCTGGTGCTTGAGAGACTGGTGGGCGTCGACCCGGGGCCCACGCCCTGGCTCCAGGCGCCGGTGGGAAAGGTGAAGCTCACCGTCATGATTCAGCCGGACGGCGTGTCGGGGTTAGCGACTGCGCCTGAGCCGGGGGTCTACCTCGCCGACGAGGGCTCGGTTGTCTGTCTGCTCGCAACATCTGGGAGCGATGACTGGGTGTTCAGGGAATGGATCATCAGCAGAGCGGATGAGGGCGTGACGAGGGTGAAAGGCGAAGACGGCTGCGTGGAGGTCGAGCTCACCTGCGACACCGTCGTGACCGCGCTCCACAGCCAAGTCATCAGGTAGCGGGACCGCCCTACAACCCATATATAACGTGGGTCAGCGTATTCTGAGGAGAGGCATCCAAAGATGCATCCGTCAGGGGCCCCAGGGGAAGCTAGGCGCCGCAGGAGCTACACGCCTGAGGGCCTCTTCGTGATCACGGGGCCTGGGGAGAGCTACGGGAAGGGTTCAGCTTGGGTGCTCGGGGACGAGCACGGCTACGTTCAGGCGGTTCTTCTCCGAGACTCGCGGGCCATACGCCCTGACACCCTTTACATAGAGAACATCGAGATCAAGCCCGACCGTAGGGGCCGCGGCCACGGCAGATCCCTCTGCCTCAAGGCCGAGAGGTTCGCGGAGAACATCGGCGCTGAGTGGATCCAGATCGACTCGGAGGCTGAGGCCGTGGGGTTCTGGTCCGAGATGGGTTTCACGGAGACCGGCAAGGCGTTTTACGCCGGGAAGACCTCCATGGTGAAGAAGATCGGCTAAGCCTTCTTCATGGCGGCCCTGATCTTCTCTGCTACTGCGTCGTTCAGGGGCGTCAACGGCTTTCGGGGCACCCCGGCGCCGTACCCCATCTGGTTCAGGGCCGTCTTTATCGCGGCTATCTGGGGGTTCTCCCGGACGAGAACCTTGTTAACGTAGCTGGCGGTGTGTTGACCCTTCCCGGCTGCGGCTAAGTCGTTTCTCCTGTAGGCTTCCACTATGCCCACGCACGGCGCCGGGATCACGTTGGCGACGGCCACTATGGCGCCCCTTCCGCCGAGCATGAGCGTCGGCAGTATCATGTCGGCGGAGCCCGAGAGGGCGTTTATCCTGTCTCCGCAGAGTCTGATGACCTCGGCCATGGTGCCGGGGTTTCCGCTGCTGTCCTTCATGGCGACGAGGCCGCTGGACTCCTCGGCTATCCTCGCCACCGTCTTCGGGTCCACGCTGTACCCGGTGAACTTGGGGACGTTGTAGAGTATCACGGGGAGGTCGACGGCGTCCATGAGGGTTATGAAGTGCATGGCTATCTCGTCCCCCGTGGGCTTGAAGAAGAAGGGCGTCGTCACGAGGGCGGTCTCGGCTCCCGCCTTCTTGGCGTCCCTGGTGAGTTCGATGGTCTCCCGGGTGCCCATGGACCCCGTGCCCGCGAACACCTGGGCTCGGCCGTCCACCTTGTCTATCATGAACTCGATGATACTCTTCTTCTCTTCCCTGCTCAGGTACGGGGCCTCCCCGGTGCTCGCGTTGGCCACGATCCCGGAGACACCGCCGTCCACCCAGTATTCGATCAGCGTCTCCAGCGCGTCGAACACGATTTCCCCGTTCTTGTCGAAAGGGGTTATGCTGGGCACGTAGACTCCCTCGGGCTTCATAATGATCACCTTGAAGGGGCGCCTCCAAGGATAAAACCGTTGGTAGACCACGGTTTTTATACGGGGCGCCGCTCCCCCTTTGATGAATGACGGCGAAGAACAGCTACCCTCGCGGCGTTCCCATCAGCATCAAGTACCCCGAGATGCCGGTGTACGAGTTCTGGAGGAACAGCGCCCGGAAGTTCCCGGACCGGGACGCCGTCATATATCTCGGGGCAAGGTACACCTACGAGAAAATCTGGCGCCAGACACTCTGCTTCGCCGCCAACCTCCAAGGAATGGGGGTGGCGAGGGGGGACCGAGTCGCCGTGCTTCTCCCCAACTGTCCGCAGTTCATCGTAGCCTATAACGCCGTCAACATACTGGGAGGGGTGTTCGTCGCCCTGAACCCCCTGATGCCCGCCCAAGAGATAGGGCGGGGGATGGAGGAGACAGGCTGCGACGTCCTCGTCGTCCTGGACAGGCTTCTGGATAGGCTGCCCAAGGGTCTCCCGGAGACAGTCATCGTGGCGGAGGCGGCCAGCTACGCGCCCACCCACCTGAGGCTTCTGAGTATGCTCAGGTACAGATACGAGAGCCCTCGTGGCGCGTTGAGGTTCGAGGACCTGACGCGGGGCCCCACGATCGAGGGTTTCCCCGAGATCGATCCGGTGGAGGACGTGGCCGTCGTGATGTTCACGAGCGGCACCACGGGGGAGCCCAAGGGTGTGATGCTCACCCACTTCAATCTGGTCGTCAACGCGCTGCAGTCCTATCACTGGTTGAGGGGGTGGGGCTTCAGCGCCAAGCCCCAGCCTGCGGGGTGGCCTGTCGTGCTGTGCGCGCTGCCCTTCTTCCACAGCTACGGCCTCGTGGTGATGAACGAGGCGGTGAGCTTCGGGTGCACCCTGGTGCTGCTGCCGAACCCGACTCCACTGGATATAATGAAGGCGACGGACAGGCACAGGGTCACCCATTTCCCCCTATTACCGAGGCTCATAAGGGAGATACTGCGCCACCCCGACCTAGGGAAGTACGACCTCACGAGCCTGACCCACTGCGCCTCCGGCGGAGCCATGATCCAAGCCGAGCATATGAAGGAGTTCGAGGCAGTCGCCGGCGCCAGGATGTACCAGGGGTACGGGCTCACCGAGGCCGGCCCCAGCGTCTCCGCCACCCCTGTGGAGGGGGAGCCCAACTACGCCAGCGCCGGCCTCATCTACCCGAACACCGAGGCCAAGATCATGGACCTCCAGCTAGGGGAGTTGGAGATGCCCCCCGATGAGAAGGGCGAGATCATCGTGCGCGGCCCACAGCTCATGAAGGGCTACTGGGGCAGCCCCGAGGAGACCGCAGAGGCCCTCAGGGACGGTTGGCTATACACGGGGGACATAGGCTACATGGACCATGAAGGCTACCTGTACATCGTCGGGCGTAAGAGAGACAGGATCGTGGCCCGGGGCCACACAGTCTGGCCCACCATGGTGGAGGAAGCCCTTGAGAGCCACGGAGCAGTCGAGGCAGCCGTCGCCTTCGGCGTCCCGGACCCCCTCAGATGCTCCACAGACATCCGGGCCGCCGTCAAGCTCGCAGAAGGCCACCAGCCAACACGTGTTCTGGAGCGTGAGCTCATCGAGCTGTGCGCCGGTAAACTCGAGGAGTACCAGGTCCCCACGGCGATAATGTTCAGGGACGACCTCCCCATGACCCCCATGGGCAAGGTGGACCGAGGAGCCGTCATCGCCGAGGTGGACGAGTTGATCAAGAAACTCATGCAGGGCGGCGAGATGCCTGAGGAGATACTCTGATCTACGTCTGTGACGAGGAAAATACAATAAAAAATGGTAAGCGGACTAAAATCAGTCCGAGAACTGGACTCCCAGCCCTCCCCTGCTATGGTTGACGAGGCCCATGACGAAGCTGCCTAGGTCCTCGAGTCTAGCACTCCTCTTGTTGCGTATCGATCCGTACGAGATCAGTTTCAGCTCTCGGAGGATCCTTGCGTTCAACTTCAGAGTGGATAGGGGCACCCCGTACTCCTCTGACAACTGCTTCAGGAGGCTGGTCAGCGACTGGTCTCGCTCGGAGACGGCGTTTAGCACGAGAAGCTGGTTATCGTTAAGTGTACGGAGAATCAGATTGCGGAGATTGTCGACTCCGCCCGTAGATATTGGAACCGATGCACATCCATCACTTGCCCAGAATGCACGCTCAGCCTTTTTAAGATTGTTGGATAGCTTCACCTGTCCAGCCTGTCACTGGGAAACCGTTATCACCGACGGCTCAGCTAAAGAGAGTTGATTAGATTGTCAGACGACCCCTACATCCAGATACTGGACCACGACATCGGGGAGTACAGGTCCTGCAGCTTCCACTGGGACTGCGAGAACTGAACCAAGAACCTCTGCATAAGCCTCGTCGGGGTCACGGAGCGTGTGCCTCTGGAGGTTCCCGCACAGGAGCACGACGAACACTACATGAAGACAAAGAAGGAACGGTTTGGGCATAAACTCAGGCTGTGACCGGTTGAACGGACGCCAATTTTTTGTAACTAATTTGAAATACTAGGAAAATTTCAGTATGACCACCCGGGTAGAGATTATGGAGCCGAAGGTTAACCCCACAGCCCGCCTCACTGGGACGGCGATCCTCGCGGCGCTTGTGCTCGTTTTCGACTACACTCTCAAGTACTCGGGGCTGAAGATTCCCTTTCCGTGGTTCCCGGACCTCAAGTTCGACTTCACGGGGGTCCCGATAGCGCTCAGCCTGCTCATGTATGGGCTGCCGTCTGCGACGACTACGTCGATGGTGGCGGGGCTGGGCATCCTCGCCAGGAGCGGTAACCTCATATCCGCCCTCATGAAGACAGCGGCTGAGCTCTCCACGGTCGTCGGATTCTGGCTCGGCCACTACTTGGCCGGCGTTTCCGGCGTGGAGGGTGTCAAGGGTAAGATCGCCGCGTACAGTGGGGGCCTCCTATGCCGCGTCGTCGTAATGTCCGTGGCCAACATCATCGTGCTGCCCAACTTCTGGGGGGTCCCCCTCGAGGTGGCCTACGGCCTGATGCCCCTCATCGCCGGTTTCAACGTCGCCCAGGGACTCATCTCCCTCGGCGTGGGAAGCTACCTCTTCGACGCCGTCGAGAAGAGGCTCCCCCACTGAGCCCTGTGGTTTTAAATTCTCTGAACACTTTATCCAGTTGATCGAGTTGAAGGAAACTGCTTACCAATGGATAGACGAGAACGAGAAGAGCATCATCGAGTGGAGCAACAAGGCTTGGGAGTTCGCCGAGCTAGGCCTCTTGGAGTTCAAGACGTCTGAGTACCTCTCGGGCGTCGCCGAGAAGCACGGGTTCAAGGTGGACCGCGGCGTCGCCGAGATGCCCACCGCCTTCGTGGGCACTTGGAGCAACGGCAAGGGCCCCACCTTAGGCATCCTGGGGGAGCTGGACGCCCTCGCGGGCATCAGCCAGAAGGCCGTCCCCTACAAGGAGCCCGTCAAGGAGGGAGCCCCGGGCCACGGCTGCGGCCACAACATATACGGCTCCGGCGCAATTGCGGCGGCCATCGCCCTCAAGACAGCGATGGAGGAGCACAAGGTGAAGGGAACCGTGAAGGTCTACGGGTGCCCCGCCGAGGAGACCCTAGTCGGCAAGATATGGATGGTGAAGCATGGTCTCTTCGACGGTGTAGACGTCGTGCTGGCTCACCACCCCGGGAGCTCCAACACCGCAGGGACCGGCAGCGGCAACGCCATGAACAGCTTCAAGGTCCACTTCTACGGCAGGACGGCCCACTCCGCGGGTGACCCCGAGAACGGTATAAGCGCCCTGGACGCCGTGGAGCTCATGAGCAACGGCGTCAACTTCATGCGGGAGCACATCATCGAGAAGGCCCGGGTCCACTACATCCACGAGTCGTGCGGAGGCCAGCCCAACGTGGTCCCCGCGTACGCCCGTACATGGTACTATGTCAGGGCCCCCGAGCGGGCGCAGGTCGACGAGATCTACAACTGGGTCCTAGACATCGTCAAGGGAGCGGACCTCATGGCGAGGACCACTCACAAGATAGAGTTCCTGACGGGCTGCTACAACAAGATTCCCAACAAGGCGCTGGCGGACCTCGTCGTAAGCCAGATGAGGGAGATCGGTGCCCCCACCCACACGAAGGAGGAGCTGGAGTTCGCCGACAAGATGGCCGAGAGCATCGACATCGACAAGAAGATGAACAGCCTCCAGAAGAGCAACAGGCCCGACTGGAAGAAGCTCAGGGACGTCCACTTCGACGAACGCGTCCTCGACGACTACCGCGCGGGCATGGTGAGTGCTGGGAGCACAGACGTCAGCGACGTAAGCTGGGTCACGCCTACCATAGAGTTCAACACCACCTGCTGCATGCTGGGGACACCGGGCCACAGCTGGCAGTTTGTCGCCCAGAACGGCATGAGCATAGGCCACAAGGGGCTCATCTTCAGCACCAAGGTCCACGCCGCCACCGCCCTGGAGCTCCTCACCAAGCCGGAGCTGCTCAAGAAAGTCAGGGACGAGTGGGTGGAGAGGCTCGACGGCAGGACCTACAAGCCGCCAATCCCGATGGACCTCAAGCCCCCGCTTGACCAGCTCAAGGACGCCTAGACCCCATCATTTCCCCACATTTTTCCGGTCTTTGAGTTTCACC